>Ga0256404_1013072_pt1 | contig 10604 bp, 8 predicted proteins | sample RumenRJG_01DNA_FD_185990 | JGI IMG/M metagenome (GOLD analysis project Ga0256404, IMG submission 185990) | Bovine rumen microbial communities from Lethbridge, Alberta, Canada - RJG_01 | ecosystem: Host-associated > Mammals > Digestive system > Stomach > Rumen | place: Canada: Alberta | collected...
TGCCCACGCAGGTGCAACTCCTGCCTGTTTACCGGCACCTTTGTTATGGTCGGGTGGCTGAGTGGCTTAAGGTGGAGCTTTACTAAAGCTCAGGCATGCGTGCCTCACAGGTTCGAATCCTGTCCTGACCGTGTTAGTAGGTAACGCATTACCAAAGTGCCAGGGTAGCGAGACGCTTCAGAAACTGATCACTCTGAAAATCGACGTAACCTGGCACGCACTATTTTTGTAGAATATAATTATGACTAGATTTCAGTAATGCCAGAATAGCACAATGGCAGTGCAGCTGCTTTGTAAGCAGTTGGTTGTGGGTTCAACTCCTACTTCTGGCACCATTTTAAAATAGTCATACTGTGACTACTCCATCGGGCCTCTCTCTATCTGCATCACTAGTAACAAAGTACACGTTGCTTCTTGGTAGATGTAAGCAAACTTGATGGCCTCCCAGCCGGCAAATGATGTGAGACGTCACGTCATTGGGGCCGGCACCTATTTGCACCAAGCATTCCGCAGTCTCAGACTGGTTTCTTACAAATTCCTTCCAGTCGCGCAGGTGCAACTCCTGCCTGCTTGCTTGGTGCAATCCCTTTAATTAAATTATTTGGATTAAATGCATATGTGTCCACAGAACACTAAGCGTGAATTAACTCGTCAGGATGTTTTAAGATCTATTGCTGCAATAAATGTAATTGGCGAATTAGATCAAGGTTGGGATGATAAACTCATGGATGCAATAAACGAAGTAAGAGAAGTTGAAAGCAATGCTACTGATGGAAAAAAGGAGATAATGTATCGTCGTATATCTTGTTTTCTTTCTGAGCTTCAAATTTTGCACGATGCTTTAACCAAAAATGTAATTTAGCAATAATTATTACGGCCCTTTAGCTCAGTAGGTTAGAGCTAATTGTTTACTTAAAATTATTGAAGGCTACTTATGACTAGAAAAATTGAATTAGAGTATCCTTATAATGAGAGGTGGCGTTCCGGCTATTTAGTTACAAACAAAGAAAACCGAAAAACATTAATTTTATTTAATTCGTGTCATGATAGAAGTTCCACTCAATATGCCAGATATCTATTAGCGGTAAAATTAGGTAGATTTCTTACAAATGAAGAAACAGTAGACCATATCGATAATGATAAAACAAATAACAGTCTAGATAATCTTCAAATATTAAGTAGAGCTGACAATGTTAGAAAGGAATGTAAAAAACCAGACGTACGTCTAGTATGTCCAGTATGCGGTAAAGTTTTTTATAAAACAGCAACACAGCTTCGCGGACGAAAACATAAAGCTGAACGCAATCAAATTTGTTGTTCCCGTGAATGCGGTGGAAAATATAAATATTTGGGCCTATAACTCAAAGGTTAGAGTAGCTCCCTCATAAGGAGAAGGTTCTTGGTTCAACCCCAAGTAGGCCCACCACTTAGAATCCTTCGTCTAATGGTTAGGACGCCGCCCTTTCACGGCGACAATACGGGTTCGAATCCCGTAGGGTTCACCAATTTAATTATGGAGTATATCAATGGACGATTCAGAAGACAACCTTGATGTGTTCGTTGATGATTTGGGAAAAATAGATCATCTATTTTGTTGCACAACAATGCAGTGTTCTGGTACGAAGATTTTAGCGGCTATCAACGCAGAGGTACTCTATAACGCATTAAGAGAACTTCAGCAGTATCGTAAGTATGGTCACAAAATCAATACTACTGGAAAGGTAGTTACTTTAGATGAGATGATTGAAGCAGTATGAATTTTCTTGTCTATAAAAACTATATAGGAACTGTTGAATGGTCTAAAGAAGATAAAGTTCTTTATGGTCGAATTCTTAACATTAAAGGTTTGATTCTTTATGAAGGAAATACGATTATCGATCTGATAGCTGATATGCAATCAGCTATCGACGATTATGAAGCTGTTGATCGTCATAAACATCAAAGCGATTTAGATGCATTGATAGACGATCTGATGCATGATCCTGAATTCTGTAAAGAATATATTAAGCTCCAATTAAAAAATCATAAGTAATTTGCTTTACTTATTATACTTGCACTCTCAGACTCATAAAGAGTCTGAGGTGCTTTTTATTATTCTGCTGAAGATGAAATAATCCTATATATATATTATCTTAATGATAAGTAGTAATCAGCATTGGTTACTGTCGTTACTTATCATTCCCTAAAGGGAATCAGCCCACACCAAGGCTATACATAGCACCAAGCCTACTATGTATATCTGTGGACGATTTCCGCCGTTATCTTAGGGAGCCGAAGCCACCTTGGCTGGTGAATGGGCAACAAAGTGCCGCCCGATGAGTATTTTCACCAACAAGGCATGATCAACTTACTTACTTGGAAGTAAGAATCACACGGCTCCGAAAAATGAAAAATCCTAACCGCGCAGAGCACAGCGGTGGTTAGGTTGATAGTGCAATGATCCGAGAAAGGACAAGGACATTGCACCTATAAGATAACGTAGCTTGCCTGATCACCAAGCTACGTTATTTTTTTTATTTTTTCTTCTTATCGTTCTTATGCATCTTGGTATAGATATCAGCCGCTAAGGTGAAGTCTCCACCACCTTCATTGTTTTCACCAGATCCTTCGTTATTATTCTCGGCACTCTCATTCAGATTATCAAGATCATCACTAAGCTCACCAAGGTCACCACCGCCAGTATCGCCGCCAGTGTCACCTCCACCCATGTCCATATCTCCACCAACATCTCCGAATGCATCACTTCCGCCGCTATCTCCATATCCGCTATCACCAAATCCGTCACCGCCATTCTCAGCAGGAGTGCCAATATTCTCTCTGTGTCTCTGAATAGCACTGCCAGCATTCTGGAAGATCTGAATATAATCAAGAAGTTCAGTAGGATCAATATCATCAAGATCAGGTATGTCAACCATATTGAAGCAACCTACCTTATCGATGAATTTAATAACCTGATCACGTTTCCATTTAGCTCTTAATATAGGTAATGCAGACTGAGCTAATTGATCTTCGCTGGGTACCATTTCCTGACTGAATATCTGATTGGAAATTTCATCAAGATTACCTAAGAAGTTTCTTATCTCTTCAAACTGTGTCTTATCAACTACAATATTAGGAGTAGCTAATTCTACCTTAACATTGTTTAATACGGCACTGGTCATCTGATCAATAGGTGAATACTGATTAGGATCGCGTTTAGCTAAATCTCTTACTTTATCAGGTATAGAACTTTTTACCTGCTTCTTACCATTAACTTCGAGTTTCTTAGCTAATGCTCTTCTGAATATAGGATCGAATTGAGTATAGCATCTGATAAAATCAGTCATTAAATCACACCAGATTCGTTGGTATCTTCTTATTTTTTTAGCAAAGAACAGATTGTATGTAACCAGTGATCTTGCAAATTCAGGCTCAGACATCTGATTCAATGCTGAAGGGGGAACATCAAGATGCGATACTAAGAGATTGGTTATCTGTTCAAGTAAGTTATCATCTACTTTAACTGATTGACCACCGCTCTGCTGTACATCTACTGAGATATCCTGAAGACCCGGAATGTTCTTAGGTACAATAGTTAATGAATTAGAATACATATCTCTAAGAATCTCAGAAGGATCTATCGATCCATTGAGTTTATTCTTATCAATGAAGATATTAGCTATGATATCCATAATACCTTCAATATTAGCATTCTTATCATCAACACCAAATTCAACTTTCTTATGCTCTACTGCATCATTAACTGAAGCTACAACATTAGCCATCATTAAAGTAGTTCTTAATGATAACAGAAATTGAATCTCAGCTGTTTTGGATACGCCAGTACCATCTTTAGGATCATAAGCAAATGCAAAATAATGAAGAAGTACAGGCGGTACAAATACTATCGTTGACTTTCTTGCTTCAAGTACTCTGTAGAAAAGGATAGTTGATAATGCACCAAATCTTTCTATAGTAGCATCTGATTTATTGATGATACCTCTCATACGTGCACGCATGTACTTATCAAGAAGATCAGAGAAGATTAACCTGCCCATAGAAGACTGCTGATTCTGCTTGTTGAAGAATGAACCATTGCAGCAATTAGAACCAAACATAGCTTCATAAGCGGCATTGACTGAACCGCTCTGACAGTTGGTTGAATCATCTCCCATACCTGAGTTCTCAATAGTCAGAGGCATACCGAATTCATCAAGAAGAATAAAATAGCCAAGATGTTCTGATGACGCACCAGGTACTATAATAGGTATAACAGCTTCAGTAGGAAGTTCTATCATAGTCGGATGACCGGTATTAGCATAACCTTCAGGATTGATAGTGAGATAAGTTAATTCCTCACGATCCAATGGTTTATCAAAATTATACTTCTCTGCTAACTTTTCCATAACTGAATGCTTCTGATCATCTATGGTTTTTTGATGATATCTGCAAACATCAGCATCTTCAGTGAATCTTACTACATCTCCTTCCTCTAACTTGGCTTTTAATCCTACTATCATATCTTCTATACCAGCGACATATTTTTCTCCATATATTCTGCTGTCTGAAGATACTCTGTCTTTAGAATAAGAAGTAGGTACTCTTAAGTTGTAACTTTCCATAGAAGGAATAATACTTTCAAGTACTTTAGTAGGTTCTTCTTTGGATAATACCGATTTCCATGTTACAGTAGGATCACCTGAATATAGATAATCATCTTTAGTGCTGGCGTATGAAGCAAATGACTCTAATGCTGCATCCTGGTCGAATAATGCTTTGTTATATTTATCAGGAGTTCTTCTTCTTAATTCAGTTTGAGTATTGATAGGGAGCAGTAAGATACACTTAGCTCCTGATCCATACTGAGCCTCTCCTATCCAATCATACGATTTAACTCCCAATTGAAGTGTATGATTAAAATATTCAGAATATAACTCGGTTATCTCCTTGGTTAAATCAGGATCTGAGTCTAATCCGGGTACATCTTCAAAATTGAAATTAAATTCTCCATCCTGAAGATCATTAGGCGACATAATAGAAGATGATACAAGAACTCTTGACTGTTCAATCTCAGGTGCAAGCGCTCTTAACTTATCAGCCTGAATCTTTTGATCGCCGATTTTCTTATGTATCGGTTTAAGGTATGATGTGATACCATCAGCCGTTATATTCGCATGCTGAGTCTCAGGTTTTATGTATAACCTGTTAAGATAAGTCTTGATTTCACTCTTGGAAAATCTTGATACAAAGGTTGTATTATCAGGTTGTGCTGTAGGGTCAGAATGTCGTGTTGTATCCAACCCGAGCAGGGAGTTAAAGTCACCAGCTGTAATTTTTACTGCATCTGCCATTTTCTGTTCCTGCAAAATAGGAGTTAATAAATTAGAATGTCTGGTCAATTAACCACGTATCGTAATGAGATCTTCAATTTCTTACGAACAGTAACCATTAAATTTGAACCGTTCGCCTGGCTTATGGGTGAAACTTACATGGATCAATACGGCATTACTAATCCACATGGAAAATGGAATCCGTATTATATACATCTATCAGGCAATTATACTCCCGAAGAATTAAGTAATCCTGATAAATTAATTCATGTATGGTCTGTTGAAACAGAGACGCCAGTGGATATCATCTTTAGTAAAGATACTATCAATACTAATCCACGCACTGCTGCATTATATCGAATACCCAATAAAGAATATTTCACTCTTGAAGAAAGATATCCTGAATATGTGGGTCTCATACGAACTATAGCATACCCAATTTCGTCTATAGACGATGCTATCAAGGCACCTAATCTTTCATTATTAGCATATGACGATAGTCTGCTTGAAGAGAATGAAAGAGAATCCATAGTAAATTGTTTAAAGAACTTTCTTAAATATGTTAAGACACGTTGGTGGATAGAAGAATACACTTATGAAAACATGTATGCTGTAACATTCTGGGCAATGCTCTGGCAAATGTTACCATTGGTATTACTTGAACAGCGTATTAGAAATATCAGAACAACTAACGTTCATTCTTTCCATATCTGGGAATATCTGACTTCAAGAGGACTAGCTGATTATCGTGATGTATTAACTAAAAATCAATCGTTGTGGTTATATAGAAACTTAGAATATGTTAAGAAAAATCAGGGTAAAGAAAAGACTCTTAAGATATTAGCCAAAGAACTGTTAGGAGATGCTTTTGTAAGTTTACTCTATAAAAATCTTAAACAGAATACTACTGAGTATGATAAAGATAAAGTATCTACTCCTGAAATAGTTTCATATACTTATAAAGATGATAAAGAAACTAAAGTAGAACAAATAGATGATTTTACCAAACGTCTATATGATCAGGAATTAGAGCAGCATGATGACATAGATTATCAGCAACAGGTAACTGACGATCTCGGTCATACACCGTACAACGATCTGGATACCAAATTCCTTGAATTCAAAAAGGAAACTATTGATACCAGTGGTACAGCTCTTATGACTAATGTATACATGGATACTTTAATCTATCTGTTAACTGAAGATAAATTAAGTTTCTATGTACCTATTACAGAAGCTACTGCAGGTATCAGCACTAAATTACCTATTGATGATGCTATCAATCTGTTAATCTGGAGTGCATTACGCAGTGCTGATATACTTCCTACCAAAATGTTTAAGTACTATCTGTGCAGAAGAGCTCTTAAATTTTATAGACCTGATGATAGCGAATTAACCAAAATTATTTATTATAATCACTTTGGTTATTATACCAAATATCTTATCAATACTGAGTTAATGATGAATTCTATTGATTGGAATAGTAAACCGTTTTTAACTCAGAGAGCATTCGCTAACTGGATAAGTAAAGAATATAAGACCTTATCTATACTTTTACGGCACAATGATGTGTCTAATAAGTTTCTCTATCACGAAGCTATGAGAAGATTATGGTACGACGTATCAGTAGTCAGATTGATTAAGATATCTTCTCAGAAGTATGATACCTGGGTTGGTTGGTACACCAGTGTAAATTCAGATATTACTTCTATGATTACGACATATGAGCAATTAACTACTTCAGCTCGTATTGAAGCATACAAACATCTTGCTGTAACCTGCTTCAATGCAATTTTTGAAACTGATGAAAGTGTAGATGGTGCTACTAATCTTAAACGTATCGAAAAAATTTATACTTCTATACGTGACTTGTTTATTCAGTTATGCAGTTACAACATTACTTATCTTGAAGCAGATCGTGAAGTATCTGAATATATAAGATTCAGAGATCCTGATTTTATTATCAATCTTAAAGCTAAATACAACTACGATAATTTCTTTGACTTTGTTGTTCCTGATTATGATTTTATTCGTAAAGACAAAACCTTTATTGGAGTTATCAAAGTTAATTACGATAACGACATAGTCAGATCTAATTATACTACGGTTATTGATACTACCAGAGATATCGGATTCGATATCGATCTTAAATACAAACTACATAAGACTGATAGATCATTAGCTAATACTGACATTAAGTGTAAATCTCAACGTATACACTTAAATTTCAAAATTAACATAGATAATACTATAGCCTTAAATTCATCTAAATAAGAGGATAATCAAACATGCAATCAATTATTGCTGACAGTTTTGATACTACATCGTTACTTGGCTCACAGCTTGGTCTGTCAGTTTTATTACCTGTAACTACTACAGAGCAGCCTGAGTTAACTCTTAACAACTACTACAACATCGCTACCCAGTACAATACCCTTAATGGTGAAGTACCTAAGCTGAGATATTTTGGCGTTGGTATTAAGGGTTGCTATAACGCTGACGATGGTATTCTGTCTTCTGCTTATAACCCTGAGAGAACTGACATGAATCTGTATCAACTGATCCCTATTCGTTGCAGACCAGTTGATGAAGATCTTTCCGATAGCGAGCGTTCTAAGTACAGACTTCGTCTCAGAAAGACTTTAACTGATGGTAATGAATATTTTCTTTATTATCTTAAGGTTCTCAACTTTGATGAGGGTGTAAGGTTCAAGTCAGTTAATACCAGTACAGGCGCTGAAGATACTTATGAATTAAGTACTGAGTATCTCGATCCTAAGCCTAAGAAACCTAATACCAATGTTACTATTGAAACTTCAGCTACCAGTATCGTAGCTTACTGTGAAGCTAATGTTGAAATCAGCGGCAAGGAAGTATTAGAGTACATCAATGTTGCTTATAATGGCGATACTCGTTATGCTAAGATAAGCGAGATTGGATTCTTTACTGGCATCGATCGTGAAGTACCTGGCAGCGTAGTAAGTAATAATCAGAGCGTAGCTATCAACTATACTGAAGCTTGCTATACTCAGTTATACAACCATGCTACCTGGTTAGGAACAGCATTATCCAGTGAGGATATGACTATTCAGAGTACCTTCCAGATTACCAGTAACGGCAGTATTGCTGAAGCTTAAAATATAACAAACAAAAACAAGGTATGACTCATAATGAGTCATACCTTGCATATTTTTAATTTAGTTTATTAATCTATTGTAGTATTATGACCAGTTAAGTCAACACCCTTAACGGAGCCCTTAAGATCGTTATAACTTGTCCCATAAGGTGTACCAAATCTAGCCAGATCGCCGCTGTTATTATCATTGATCTCAGACTTGGTACCAGCACGTTCAATGCCCTGTGCATACTGAGGATCAAGAACCTTCTCAGCATTAGCAGAACCAGCAAGTCCAGGCAGAGCAAAGTTGTAGTTGACCATGTGCATCTTGAGCATCTTCGCTACGGAGATACCTAATGCCTTGGTCATCTCATTATGCTGTACTAATCCAGTGAAGTTAATAGAACGCTCCATGGTCTTAGTATTGCCAATGTTTCTTTCGAAACCAATTTCACCAATTTCCTTAGGGAACATATTGGTGATGATGCAGGCATCGTAAATACGATCAGGCAGTCCAGAGGGATCATACTGAATGCAGATCATACTCATTGAGTATGCAGATACGAACCAGCCAGGAATATCAGCATCAGAATTTTCACCTAACTGTGCCGGTAAAGTCGACGCATTGGTATCAGGGTTCTGAATATCAAATATCCACTGCTTAAACAGGTTGTATACTGGCATTCCAGGATACTCAGGAACAGTGATCGACGGGTTAACACCGCTACGGGTAGTACGCTTAGGAACAGATAAGTTCTGTCCATCATGTCCTACCGGAGTCTCATCAACATCGAGAGTGTAGCTGAAGTCAATACCAGAAATCGTCTTAGCATGAGTCTCAATGATTGCACGAAGCATCTCCTGAAGCTTAGGATATTTATCCCACATCGAAGGAGTGTTCAGTACAATACATACTGTCGGATTGAATACTGCAGGGGTTGCACCATCCAGTTTGGTGAAACGAACACCCATGCCGAGCTGACCTGACTGAGTCAGGTTAGCAATCATAGCACCGTCCATTCCGCCTAACTGGCTGTTATCGCCCTTTAATATCGCATCCGACATAAACTGCGATTGTTTAAACTTTACATCCATGGATTAGCCCTCCTGTGCAGTCGGATCATATCCGTTGCGGTAGCACTCGATATCAATCTTCCATACACGCTGTTGAGGATTGCCCCATAACTGAATCGTGCAATGAGAAATATAACCGATCTTAGCCTCCTCATCGGACTGACTAAATGTGACTGTATTGTTATAGAAGCCATTTAACATGTAAGTTAAGTCACCGGATACGGCACTCTCAGCTTGCTTCTTAAGCATACTGAATTCCATCTCCACACCAGCAAACTTAGACCAGTTAGTCCTTGCGATATGCTTGGTGTATACAACAGCATCAGTAAAGTTAGAAGAAGACAGAACAGAAGTATCATACCTGTAGACAGAACGCATAGCAGGCCAATGAATACCAGTCATGTCGTAATGCTGGAAGTAGTTGAGTCCGTTATCCCAGGAACGCTGCTTATGATCAGCATCACACGGTGTCCAGTTCCACTCCTTGAAGACAGTGATCTCAGAACGAGGTAATCCAGTAGGAGTACCGGTGATGGAACCAGTAGACTGATACAGCGACTTCTTAACCATTACATCTAAGGTAGAAGGAATGATACCAGCATAGGAACTATTAGCCAGATAACCAGCTTGCTGGAAAATCTCAGCTCTGCAGCACTCAGTTCCCTTAATAATCGACTCAGGCTGCAGTAAGCAGCGAGCATAGAGAGCAGAACCTGTAGAAAGATCTTCAGCCTTGGTATTGAACCTGCCTAAATTAGCATCCTGAGTTGAAAGAATTACCTTAAACGCATCGTGCTCACCAAGGAAGTCAATAAAGGCATACTTAGTCTGAATAGATACGCCGGTATCAACGATGTGGGTAAACGGATAACGGGGCTGATCAAGAATCTCAGGATAAACAAGATCATTAAGATACTGACGAGTTAAAGTCTCGACTGCGGCATCATCAAGAGCACCATCCTCACCGCCCTGCATATAAACAATGCGGGAATCATTGAGAGCAATCGCATCGTCATCTCCGCTCATGACAACATGAGCATAAGGAGTACCATCAACGCCATAAGGAGCAGTTAAGTTAGCAAGATAAGGATCAGTTATAACAT
>Ga0256404_1013075_pt1 | contig 10602 bp, 10 predicted proteins | sample RumenRJG_01DNA_FD_185990 | JGI IMG/M metagenome (GOLD analysis project Ga0256404, IMG submission 185990) | Bovine rumen microbial communities from Lethbridge, Alberta, Canada - RJG_01 | ecosystem: Host-associated > Mammals > Digestive system > Stomach > Rumen | place: Canada: Alberta | collected...
TTAATTGGTCTAAGTTTTGTGCAGATATAACAGTACCAATTCTATACTTTCTGTACATTGTAAATATTGCTTCTGTTTGAGCACATATGAAATCTGGGAATTCATCTATATATAAGAAGTGAGGGATACGTGTGTTTTCATTTCCTGGTCTTCTTAATACAGCATATTGCATTGATAATATGAAGAATAAACCGAATGCTTTATGAGCAGATGCTCCTAAATCTCCACGTCTTGTACATAGTAATGTTACTTCACCATTAGCTAATGCATCATCAAAATTAATATTGTTTGTTCTATTACATAATATATTTCTTATACCTGGATAACGTAGTAAGTTATCTAATAATGTACTTGCTGAATATACATATTTTTCTGTGTTTTCTCTTCCTGCACCTTTAGAATAGAAATTCTTTTTAAAGTAAGAAAGTAGTACAGCGTATTTTTTAGCAAGTTCTTCATCTTGTTGAAGTTCTCTACACATATACTCAACAAGGTTGAAATCGTTTAACATGCTTAACATATCTTCAAGTGTTGGTAATTCACCATCATGCATTCTTGGATACATTTCTTTTAATAATATTGATAAGTTTTCTATTACTTGATATGAGTATGTATTTTCATAAGCTACATCTACAGATGAACCTGCACCATGTGCTAATCCTTTTAAAACAGTTGAAATAGCAACTGCTGTTTGCATAGGATCTTCATATGCAAATGGGTTTAATCCAGGAGAATCTGGACTTTTTGGATCAACAAGATTTACTTTTATTTTGTATGCTTTTGCGATATTTAATATATGAGAAGTTGATTCAAAATCAGGAGCAATATAAGTAATACCTAAATTTCTGTATGTAACATTATCTGATGAGATATTATAAATCATTTTCTTCATATATGATTGGAATATACGTACTTTTGATTCTTTTGGCTTAATCATATTTAAGTTAAAGTTATTATTTATATAATCATTATCATAAGGACATGTTAATGATGCAATTCCAGTTTTCAATGTAACAAATGCTAATTCTTTACTTGTTTCTCTATATTGATATTTTTTGTCAATGTCTCTTGCTATCATAGGTTCGAATATTAATGAAGTTTTTCCAGAACCTGAAACACCAACTACTAACATTGATTCAAAACGTTTTTTCTCAGAAATTTTTACTGTTTTTCCAGTTCTACTATCTACACATAATTGTATTTCACAAGTATGTGGACCAATATCTGTTTTCTTAGGTGCTAGACTGATACCTTTATATTCGTAAATACCTTCAAGTTTTGCAGATGTATCATTAATATCAGTGTAAATTAATTTGAATATAACTCCAGCAGACATTAATGGTAAGTATAAAGCAGTCCAACAAAATGCAGGTTTTATTAAATAACTAAATTCTGTTGCAATTTTTGGATAATGTGGAAGTGAAAGCAATACTAGCCATCCTGCCGCATTTAACCATTGAGTAAGCATTGAGATTACTAATATATATAATGCAACAATATAAGTGTATAAAAATGACACTTTCATTTTTTGAGATTTAACAAACTTAGAACTACATGAAAATAGGAACGCGAATACAGGACAAGCAAATGCTAAAGTATATTGTATAGGGTTCCAATAACTAGATGGTAATCCAGTAAATATCATGATTAATAAATCTACAAATCTATCTACAACTAAATATATAGTTATTAAAGTTAAAATATATGTGAAAAATGTGTTTCTATCTGTTTTTAGCTTTTTTAATAATTTATCTAATAATTTCAAAATTTTCACCACTTTCATACGAAAATCATATACATATATTATCCTACAAAATCGGGAAAAAATCAAGAGTTTTGGGGAAATTTGACAAACTTTTTGATTGAAAACAGAAATTCTAAAATGAGAATAGATATAATTTCAAAATTTAAAAAAGAGAACTAAATGTCTAAGTCATAAGTCTAATAAATAAAATGAGTAAAAATACTTGAAAAATATGAATAATATTAATATAATTTAATAGATTGAAATAAAAAGGAAAAGAAAGGAAATATAATGATAGCGAATAATAGTGGAACAAGAAAAACGGTAAAAAAAGAGAGCTTTATGCAGGGAGTACTTGCATTAATGTTTTCACAAGTATTTATAAAATTATTAGGATATATATATAGATGTTATTTAACGAATAAACAGGGATTTGGAGATTCAGGAAATGCGATTTATAGTGCGGGCTATAATATTTATGCATTGCTACTTACCATTTCATCGATAGGAGTACCAAATGCGGTTTCAAAATTGATTTCCGAGAGGGTAACATTGGGAGATTCTAAGGGAGCTCATAGAATATTCAAAATTGCAATTGCAACATTTTCTGTTATTGGTTTAATTGGAACTTTATTTTTGTTTTTAGGAGCAAAATCAATAGCGGGAATGATGAGAACACCTGAGGCAGAAATGGTTTTAGTCGTATTATCACCATCACTATTTTTTGTTGCAGTATGTTCAGTGTTTAGAGGATTTTTCAATGGTCAATCTAAAATAAAAGTTACAGCAAACTCACAATCACTTGAGCAGGTATTTAAAACAGTTTTTACAATTGTTATTGTTGAATTAGTTTTTGTTTTTTCTGGTGCGAATACACCGATTATGGCAGCAGGTGCGACAGTTGCAACAACTTTATCAACTATGATGAGTTTCTTCTATTTATATACATATTATAGATTTCATAGAAGAGAAAAGTTAGTTAATGGGCCTGTACTTAAAAACTCACCTATTGCTAACAAGAGTATGCTACAAATTGTAAAAGCAATTTTATGGGTTTCTATACCAATGTCTTTAAGTGCAATTTTAACAACATTAAATAAAAATATAGATTCTTTTACTGTTATGAATTTACTACAAAGATTTTTAACGTATGATGAGGCTAAAGTTCAATATGGAATATTAAGTGGAAAAGTAGAGCTTTTAACAAGTTTACCATTAGCATTTAATGTTGCGTTTGCAACAGCATTAGTACCAGCAATTACATCAGCAAAAGCAAATGGTGATATTCAAAAAGGCGTTAAAAGAATAAAATTCTCATTATTAACTACAATTGTTATAGTATTGCCATGCGTTGTTGGTATGGTTGTATTTGCAGATCCAATTCTAAAATTATTATTCCCTAATGCACCACAAGGGGCTTTTATAATGCAAGTATGTGTTCTTGCAACAATATTTACAGCAATGGAACAAACAATAAATGGAGCTTTGCAAGGACTAGGAAAAATATTTGTTCCAGCTGCAGCATTAACAATAGGTGTTTTACTAAAATTAATTTTGAATCTAATTTTAGTACCAATTCCAACAGACGTTTTTCCATTAGGAGGAGCTGTGGGGGCAGCATTTGCTACAGATGTATGTCATTTTACTGCATTTTGGATTGTATTTACGGTTTTGAAAAAAACTATAAGAATGAAAACAAGTTTCTTAAGATTAATTGCTAAGCCATTAATTGCTTCAGGAATGATGGCAGTTGTTTCATATGGAGTATTTATACTATTGAAGAGTATAATAGCTGTTAAATTGGCTACAATAATAGCATTAATTGTAGCAGTTATTGCATATTTATTATCTATATTAATATTAAAAGTTTTCAGTAAAGAAGACATATTAATGTTGCCATATGGACAAAAGATTTTTGCAATTTTAGTAAGATTTGGAATATATAAGCAAAAATAAAGTAAAAAAAAGAAGGAATTTATATAACTTTGGCGAATAATGATAATAGTAGCGGGAGAAAACAAGCTACATATAACTTATAGGAGGTAATGTATAATGAACAAATCTGATTTAATCGCGGCTATCGCTGCTAAAACAGGAGAAACAAAGAAAAGTGCTGAAGCATCAGTAAACGCATTTGTAGAGGTTGTTACAAAAGCATTAACAAAAGGAGACAAAGTTCAATTAGTAGGATTTGGTTCTTTTGAAGTAAGAAAAAGAGCAGCTAGAAAAGGAAGAAACCCACAAACTAAAGAAGAAATAAAAATACCAGCATCTAAAGCTCCAGTTTTCAAAGCAGGAAAAGCTTTAAAAGATGTTGTTAACAAAAAATAGTTTATAATGAAATTTATATATAATATGAATTCATATAAAAGATATAGTCGCGTGTCGGCTATATCTTTTTTAAATTTTTTTGAAATAGGTATTGACAAATTGTGGAATAGCATATATAATAAGTCTTGTCGTAAGGACAAATACCAGTTCATTATAAATATGAAACATGCAGATGTGGCGGAACTGGTAGACGCACAGGACTTAAAATCCTGCGGTTGAATAAACCGTGCCGGTTCGATTCCGGCCATCTGCACCAAATACCAGTAGTTTGACTACTGGTATTTTTTTGCGTTTATTATCAAGATTCAAATTTTATATATTAATAACTGTTTATATAATTAATATTTTTATAACGATTAATATAAAATAACCATTTGACATATATAGGAAAAAGTGGTATACTAATAAACGAATTAAGCATAGTAGTATAGAAAGGAAGTGAGTAAGTTGAAGGACGAACAGATTATTAAATCAGCCAAAAAACTTATTTCAAAATATGGATTTAAAAAAGTATCGATGGATGAAATAGCAAATGATGCAGGGGTAACAAAGAAAACAGTATATTCATATTTTTCTAGTAAAGAGGAATTATTAAATATAATTATAAAAGAAGAATTAAATAAGATGAAAAAAGATCTTGAAAAGTATGAAAAAGAAACAGGGGATTTCTTTGAAGGAATTCATGAGGGTATTTTTAATCTATTAAAATTTAGAAGAAAAAATGACCTGTTTAAAATTTTGCTTGAAGAATCTGAGGTTTTCAAAAATGATAAACTTAAGGAAAGCTTAAGAATGATTGAACAGAACATTATGGAATATATTAAATTCAAATTGGTAGATGCAAATGAAAAAGGTTATATTAATGTAAAAAATATTGATGTAACCACATTTTTAATTTACAAAATGTATATTGCTTTAATGTTTGAATGGAATGATTCATATAAGAAACTGGATGAGCAAGAAATTACAGATACTATTTTGCAAATTTTAAAAAGTGGTATTGCATTAAAATAGCTTAAATTGTATTAAATTAATTGCAATAAATAAAATTACATTATATTAAAATGAAAGGAAGTTAAATTATTATGATAAAAAAATTACAGGAGAAAGGAATTTTTAAATTTGCTGTATTTGCTGTTGTTTTATTAATACCAGTAATATACAGTTTCTTTTATCTAAAATCATATTGGAATCCATATGAGCACTTAACAGATATGAAAGTAGGTATTGTTAATTTAGATAAAGGCGAAAATGGAAAAAATAGAGGAGAAGAATTTTTAAAAGAATTACAAAATTCAGGTGTTATGAATTTTGTTGAAGTTGAAAGTCCAGAAGCAGCTAATAAAGGATTAGGAGAAGATGAGTATTATGCTGTAATAACTGTTCCAGAGAATTTTACAGAAACTTTAAATAGTGCTTCAACAGATAATAAGCAAATTTCAACGATTACATATTCACCAAATAAAAGAAAAAATTATTTATCTTCTCAAATAATAAATAGTGCATTAAAAACAGTTGAAATAAGTTTACAATCAAAAGTTAGTAAAGAAGTTACAGCAACACTATCAGATAGCTTAAAAGATGTTCCAGATAATCTGCAAAAAATTTCTGATGGTGCTGAACAAATTGATGATGGTGCAGGAAAATTATCTGGAGGCTTACAAAAATTAGCAAGCGGTACTGATACTTTAGATAATAGATATAATGAATTTGATAAAGGTATTGAAAGTGCTACTAAAGGAAGTACAGATTTAACAAATGGAATTGGTCAAGTTAATTCAGGTATCGATAATTTATCAAATGGAGCTAATATTCTAAATGGTGCAATAGCACAAATAAATGAAGGCACTGAATCTTTATCAAATCAAGGAAACATTGGAATTATGAAATTGATAAAAGGTGTTGATGATTTATTTAATGGTGCAGATAGTTTGAATTCAGGTGTTTTAGAATATGCAGCTGGTACAAAAGCTTTAGCACAAGGAACACAAGATTATATTGAAGGTGCTAATGAGTTATCTGAGGGAATTAAATCATATGTTTCAAACGCTGATAATTTAGAATATGGAATTCAAAGTTATGTTACAAATGCAGAAAAATTGGAAAATGGAATTGTTTCATATATTAATGGTGTAGATAATATAACAACACAAAAAAATGCAGTGTTAAATAGCTTAATTCAATATTCAAATGCAAATCCTAATGATGAAACAGTTAAAAAATTAGCTATAAATGCTCAAGCAATTTTGAATGCTGAAGCAAACAATAATATGTCAGCTCAAGGTCAAGCTTTGGTTTCTGGAGCAAATGAATTGAAAACAAATAATCAATCTTTAATATTGGGCGCAAAAGGTTTACAATCAAATAATGAAAAACTTACAAGTGGAGCAAATTTATTACAATCAAATAATGCAAAATTAAATGGAGGAGCTTCACAATTATTAGCAAAAAGTGATGAATTAACACAAGGTTCAGAAAAATTATTGAATGGAGTTAGTCAATTAAAAGATGCAACAGCAGATCTGCCAAAGTTAACAGAAGGAATTAATACATTAAAAACAGCTATTTCTCAAGTAAATTCTGGAACTGAATCTTTAGTTTCAGGTGTTAGTACTTTAAAAGATGGAACAAACAGAGTTCAAGCTGGTTCAACAGAATTAACAAAAGGTTTGAATACATTAAAGACAAGTTCAAAAGATGTAAAAAATGCAATTGATCAAATTAGCACAGGAACAAATCAAGCACTTGAGGGGAGTACTACTTTAAAAGATGGAACAACTGAATTTAAAACACAAATAAATGATGGTCTTGTAAGTGCTAAAGAGGAAGTAAAAAAATTAGATGATTTAGATAATTATGTTCAAGATCCAGTACAATTTAAAGAACAATCATATGGAGAGGTTGATTCATACGGTGTAGCATTTGCTCCATTATTCATTTCAATTGGATTGTGGGTTGGAGCATTAATGTGTTATGTTGTTTTATATTATGACCAAAGACATAGATTTGGTATATTAGATCATGATACACAAAAAAGTAAAATTGTTCAAAATGCATTATATCTTGTAATTGGTGCAATTGAAGGTGTATTAACAGGATTGTTATTAAAATGGTCATTGGGTTATAGTGTGGTAAATATGGGAACTTATATATGGCAATGTATGTTAGCTGGACTTGTATTTATGTCTGTAATTCAATTCTTAATAAGAAATTTTGGGGATATTGGTAAGTTTTTAGCGTTAATTATACTTGTTTTACAACTTGCAGCTTCAGGCGGTACATTTCCGGTTGAGACAATAGATAATGCATTTAAAGGTTTTACCAATATATTACCTATGACATATACAATTAGAGCTTTTAGAGATGCTTTAGTTTCTACTGATCATAGCTTAATTATGGTCAATACTTGGGTTTTAATTGGCATTTTCGTAGTACTTAATTTTATTGATTTTGGTGTTGAAGTATTTAAAATGAAAAGAAATGAACAATAATAATTGAATAATTTTTGTCAAAAATTGTTGAAAAAAAATAACACATATGCTACTATTGAATTGTATAAAAATCTATAAATATTAGGGGAGGAAAAAACATGGTAAAGAACAGAAATATAGTATTACAAATAGTATTAAGTTTAGTAACATGTGGAATCTATGGTATTTATTGGTACTATAAAATGGGTAAAACTTTAAAAGCAGCTGGTGATAAAAACGGTGTTGCTATTGATGATAACTCAGTTTTATACTTAATTCTTGGATTATTCGGTTTTGGAATAATTTGTTACTGCTTAATGCAAAGTGATTTAAATAAAATGGCTGATGTTCAAGCATAATTTATGAAAAGAAAAGATTATATAATAATTATAATCGTTGTAACTGTAATGGCAATACTAGTTCTAATGGAACGTATTGCCATTCCTTGTATATTTCATAAAGTTACAGGATTATATTGCCCAGGTTGTGGAATAACAAGAGCGATAAGGGCAGGGATAAAGGGAAATATTAACGAATCTTTCCATAATAATGTATTATTATATACTGTAATCCCCATATTAGGTATAAACGAAGTTATTTATAGATTAACTAATAGGAAATATAAAAAAGCGTATAATTTTATACTAATATTATTATTGATAAGTGCGGGTGTCTTTGCAATTTTAAGAAATATACCTCAATTTTCGTTTTTAGCACCTATAGAATATTAGTAATAAATAAAGGATGTGCAAAGATGTTTGATAATTGGAATGATTTAGAAAAATCAATAAAGGATTGCAAAAAATGTCAATTATGTACAAATAGAACAAATATTGTTTTCGGAGATGGAAATAAACAGGCAGAAGTAATGTTTATTGGTGAAGGGCCAGGTGCAGATGAAGATAGTCAAGGAATTCCGTTTGTTGGAAAAGCGGGTCAGCTTATGAATAAAGCTTTTGTTGGAATAGGAATTAATAGAGAAAATGTTTATATAGCTAACATTGTAAAATGTCGTCCACCTTCAAATAGAGTCCCTCATGAAGATGAAGCTAATGCGTGTTTAGATTATTTGAGAAATCAAGTGATTTTGGTAAAACCAAAAATTATAGTACTTTTAGGAAGTACTGCTTTAAAAAATATTTTGGGAAAAGAATTTAGTATAACATCTGCAAGAGGCAAGTGGATTGAAAGAAAAGGAATTATGTACATGCCAACATGGCATCCAGCAGCATTACTTAGAGATGAATCAAAAAAAATTGAATTTTGGCAGGATTTAAATTTAGTTAAGGATATGATAAAGTGTATTGAATAGAAAGGAAATGAAAATATGATATTTGGAAAAACACTAATAACAAAAAAGGTTAAAATTGGTGGAATGAGTTGTAATCACTGCAAATCAAGAGTAGAAAAAGCTTTTTTGGATTTGAAAGATGTAAAATCAATAGAAGTTGATTTGGAGAATAAAATTGCAACTATTGTACTAAAAAAACAACTAAGTAATGATATCATAAAAACAACTATTGAAGATTTAGGTTTTACTTTTGATGGAATGCAAGAATAAAGTAAGTAGTTATTCAAATAATAAGACTATGAGATTATAGTAAAGGTGGTGGCTCAATTTGGATAAAACTATTACTCAGATAGCAGAGAAAATAAAGAAAAATAATGGATGCTTATATCTTGTGGGTGGAGCTGTAAGAGATGAAATCCTTGGAATAGAAAGTCATGATGAAGATTATTGTGTTGTAGGATTATCAAATGATCAGTTCTTAAATTTATTTCCAGAGGCTATTTCTAGAGGAAAGTCTTTTGAGGTTTATGACATGTATGGTAAAGAGTTCGCTCTTGCAAGATTAGAGAAAAAAATAGGAAAAGGTCATAAACAATTTGAAGTAGTTACTAACCCAAATATTACTATAGAAGATGATTTAAAAAGGAGAGATTTAACAATAAATTCTATCGCTAAGAATGTTTTAACTAGTGAAATAATTGATCCTTTTAATGGTAAGAAAGATTTGAAAAATGGGACTATTAGAGCAACTTCAGAATGTTTTGCCGAGGATCCTTTAAGAGTTTACAGAGCAGCTAGATTTGCGTGTAAATATAATTTTAAAGTTGAGCCTAAAACACTAGAATTAATGAAATCACTAAAATCGGAATTACAGGATTTATCTGCTGAGAGGGTTTTTGATGAAATGAGAAAGGCTTTACAATGCAGTCAGCCGTCGATATTTTTCAAGGTGTTAAAACAAGCTGATGTATTAGATATACATTTTATTGAATTATACAAATTGATAGGAGCTATGCAACCTGAAAAATATCATCCAGAAGGAGATAGCTTTAATCATACAATGCTTGCAGTTGATATGTGTGCAACTATTACAAATGATGAAAAAATAAGGTTTGCTACTTTGGTACATGATTTAGGGAAAGGAGTTACACCGAAAGAAATGTATCCACATCACTATGGACATGACGAAAAAGGTGTAGCAGAGGTTTCAAAATTCTGTAAAAGATTGAAAATGCCTAATGACTGGAAAGAATATGGGAAAGTAGCAGCAAAAGAACATATGAAAGGTGGAATCTTTTATAAAATGACACCAGCTAAGCAGGTGGATTTTATTGAAAGAGTTAACAAATCAAAAATAGGCTTAAAAGGACTTGAAATAGTCGTTGAATCTGATAGAAATTGTCGTGGAACAGCAAAGGATAAAATTGAATTTGCTAAATTGGGAGAAAAAATAATAAGACAAGTGAATGGCGATAATGTAAAAGATGAATATGGAATTGAAGAAGGCATTAAATTAAAACAAAAAATGCATCAATTACGTATAGAATTAATAAAACAGATGAAGGTCAAATAAGAGTTATTTTAGGCATAGTGTAGATAAAAAAACGATGAAAAAAATACTAAAAATATAAAAAATGATCAGCAAAATTTGACTTTTTTTGAAATATATTGTATTATAGATAGGTAACTTTTTATATATAACTATTTTTTAAATAGTATGGGAGGAATAATAAAATGGGAGAAGTTATTGTTATAACATCAGGTAA
>Ga0256404_1013076_pt1 | contig 10601 bp, 14 predicted proteins | sample RumenRJG_01DNA_FD_185990 | JGI IMG/M metagenome (GOLD analysis project Ga0256404, IMG submission 185990) | Bovine rumen microbial communities from Lethbridge, Alberta, Canada - RJG_01 | ecosystem: Host-associated > Mammals > Digestive system > Stomach > Rumen | place: Canada: Alberta | collected...
CGGAATAATCACCAAAAATCGTTGGATGCGTATGCACGAGTCGCATCTTGTAAAGCTTTGACTTGCGGAAACACAGGCTACTGAGAGCACGGGTTTCCTGACCTCGGGACAATAAGTCCCCATAAAATGATTTCTTAGGCATAATAAAAAATTTAAGTTGAATAATTAATAATGAATTAGATGATGGGCAAGCCATCGATTATTTTTAGCGATGCAAAAATACAGCAAAATGCCGTAATTACCAATAAAAAGCCCAAATTCTTTGGCGGCCTTAGATATATGATGTAATATTTATCAGAAAAAATCTAAACCTATGCATTGCTTTTGCACAGGTTTTTTGTATCTTTGCAGCGGACTAATTCAAAAAGTTATGGCAAAGAACCTATTAAACAAGTACGTCTGGCTGGTGGAAACCATCTATAAGGCCAAGAAGATTTCGTTTGAGGAGATTAACCAACGGTGGCTTGACAACGATCTGAGCGAGGACAAGCCCCTATCCATCCGCACCTTTCATAAGTGGCGTCAGTCTATCGAGGAAATGTTTGGCCTCCTTATCGAGAATGAGAATAGTGGTCAATATCGCTACTATATCCTAAATGCTGATGAATTGAAAAACGGATCTATGCGTAGTTGGCTCTTCAATACGCTGACTGTCAGTAATCTGATGTTGGATAGTGTAAGTATCAAAGACAAGATCCTATTTGAAGAGATCCCTGATGGGGAGCAGTTCCTTCCAATGATTTTAGAAGCGTTGAAAAAGAATCAGGTTCTCGAAATGACTTACCAAAGTTATAATTACGATGAGTCTTTTACTTTCAAGATTGAGCCTTATTGTCTGAAAGCTTTTAAACAACGTTGGTATCTTGTAGGTTGTAGTCCTTACTATAATAAGATCATGATCTATGCTCTTGATAATCGGTTTAAGGACCTAAAGCCTACCAATGAGTTTTTCGACTATCCTAAGGACTTCAAGGCAGAAGACTATTTCGACGATTGTTTTGGCATCATTGCAGATCAGAAGGTCAAGGTTGAGACTGTCAAACTCAAAGTTTCTGCAGGGCAGGCCAATTATCTTCGCAGTCTTACTCTCCATCAGTCGCAGAAAGAGATAGAGCGCACTGATGAATACAGCATCTTTACCGTCAGACTTCGACCTACCTTCGATTTCCAGCAGGAGATTCTTTCAATGGGCAGCGACATCGAAGTTTTGTCACCAGATTGGTTTAGAGATGATATTGCCAAAGATATTAAACACACTTGGAACAAATACAAGGAGGGCTGAATATGCGAGACTTTGCAGCTATAGATTTTGAGACTGCCAACAACGAGCGTACCAGTGTATGCTCCGTTGGTGTGGTTATTGTCAGAAATGGCGAGATTGTGGATTCCTTCTACTCTCTGATCCAGCCTGAGCCCAATTATTATAATTATTGGTGTAGTCAGGTACATGGTCTCACGCGTCAGGACACAGAGGATGCCCCCATCTTCCCTGAGGTTTGGAAGCAGATAGAGCCACTGATCGAGGGTCTTCCCCTCGTGGCTCATAACAAGGCTTTCGATGAGAGTTGTCTGAAGGCTGTCTTCCGCACTTACCAGATGGACTACCCTGATTATCCGTTCTACTGCACCTGCGTCGCTTCTCGCAAGGCATTCCCAGAGGCAGAGAACCACCAACTGCATACCATCTCTGAACTCTGTGGTTATCACCTCGAGAACCACCACCATGCCCTCGCAGATGCAGAAGCCTGCGCCTGGATCGCCAGGGAAATCCTGTAAATTATAAGTTTTGCTTGAAATTTCCTCAAAGGTGTGTCTCAATACGGCGCACCTTCTTTTTATATTTGCAGCGTCTTAATATATTCATGTCGTATGAAAACAAAAACATTCATCATCGCGCTATTAGTCCTTGGCGCATTGCAAGTAAGGGCACAAGTAAATAACGTATCCGCTTTCAGCCAGAAGTTGCAGGAAAGAGAACAGAAGAAGAAAGACGAGGTGAAAGCCCTCGAGGATCTGCTGGTTCAATACAAGGCTTTGGTATCTGGACTGGTAAAGCTGAAACTCACAGTACAGGATCCCATCGAGGTCTCCCAGGGGCAGTTTGTCTCCATGATCAATATGGGCGAGCCAAGAGGCGGCCGTGATATCACCTTTGGCAAGAGTGACAACAAGATCAATTACATCGCCCATCATTTCTCGCGCTATACAAAGCGAGTAGGTTATACCAGCAAAGACCTGTACGTCAAGAACGGGGAGGCTATCGAAAGCAACCTGAGAAACTGGCTGAGAAATACGGATAACTGCGTCCTGATGTCTATGAATATTGATTTTGACTTGAATAACGACAAGAAGGATCAGATTCTGAAACTCTTTGATGAGACCATCAATAAGTTGGCACTATCAGATGAAGAGATTGCAGAATTCGAGAAAAACAATGTCAGCTACACCACCAGTTTCCTGCTTTTTGAGCCATGTATCCCACAGATCTGGCGTGGCATCGCATTAAGAAACAGTCCTGAGGTTCTTGCAGACATTTGCACTCGATTCCAGGAAGTGGGCTATAAGGAGCTATCCAATTTCGTCATTAAGGACAATCTGGGTGTCACTTCGTCATTCCTGGCTCAACAGATTATGGAGAATCTCATTGAATCCAACAAAGGCTATGACACCAGCAGCGCAGAGAAGATCGATCCTGAGGGGAAGACGACAGTTATCGAGACCAAAATAGGACTCCTGACCAGTGGCGAAGGTTTGTTTTCGCCAGCCGTCTATATCGAGCAATATCCATACGCCAGCTTCACATTCAAATCCTATCAGGATCGTGGTTATCTGAATTATAAGAGCCATGGCGATGGATGGGTTATTCACTTCCTGATACCCAAATCAGAGTTCTCGAAATACACCAATTTCACCATCGAACAAAGAAAATAACCACATAATATTGAGATTCTTCAAAGGTGTGCCCTTTATCGGCACACCTTTATTCTATCTTTGCATCGTGAACAATAAATGACGTAAAGATGGAAGCAAGAAAAGTACAAGAAATCTTCAACTCTACTGTCATCAAGGACATAGAGATTGAGATATTATCAACTCAGCATGAAGTTGAAAAGAGACATTTCGAATATGAAGCTGGCGAAGAGGTCATCAAGTGCTTACTGGGCACAAGAAAGTCTTTGCTGAATAAGATATTCGTGATGGATGAGGAGAGCAAGCAGCTCTTATCCGGCTTCAATGAGGCCCTAAAAGCCCAACTGGTAGAGATGAGAAAGCGCGCCTTATCAATCTATGCATCCAATGTCAACAGTGGTCTTCTTCCTAGTTTCAGTCTTCAAGGAAAGTGCTTCCTGGGTTATAATTACTCTAAGATTCATCCTGTCCAGACGATGAGAGCCAAGAAAATGTGGGCTGTATTAAATGGTTCACTCTCCGACTACATGCCCTTGTATATGGATGGAGTAGCTAATTTCGATTTATATTACGTAGCAGGAAGAGAAAACGATATTCCATCAGAAAACCAGCTACTCTATCTGGATGAGAAGATTGACAACTGGAATGACGAGTTGGATCAGGAAATGACTAAGGACATGCACCTGATACATCCCTTCCACAACCTCTACAGTCACATGGATTTCTCCATCTTCGACCTCTTATGGGTACGCGACTTCAATATCGGGATCAGTCTCGAATCAGATTACAACACTTACCCCCAAGACACCCCAGGCGATGACCTCGATTGGTCTAATTATGATTTTTATGATTAAAATTCGAACCTCTGCCTCAAAGTGGCACACCCCTCTCGTATCTTTGCAACGTGAAATTAATAGTAATAACAAAACAGTAAGATTATGGCAACAAAAGTATTAAGCAACGAATTCATGCAGAACATCGCAACAGAAGAGGCATGGAAAGAGTTATCAAGCAACTTCAGCTGGACAGAGGCTATGCTGGAGAAGTACCAGGACAAAGTAAATTGGGACGAGATTTCTGAGAACAGAAACATCCGTTGGACGCTCCCAATGATTCAAAAGTTCCAAAAGAAGATCAACTGGGACAGATTCTCTGAGTATGCTGACGAGCACGTCCTCACAGAACCCATCATCGAGGCATTCAAAGACAAGTGGAACTGGCGCGAGCTTTCAGGCAATAGTGATGTGGAGTTAACATACGAGCGCCTCGAGAAGTATGCCGACTATTGGGACTGGGAAGTTATTATCGATAGTTACAGACATAGCATCTATGAAAAGTATGCTATTGAGTTCTACGAGAAGTTCAAGGATTATATCCCTGTTTCCAAGCTTCAGAACACAAACCTCTGGACCAGCATTGTCCAGCAGAGATCAAAACAACTCGCTGCAGAAATATGTATGTAGAAGACACCACATCCAAAGAACAGATGCTCAGGGAAATCATTCTCTGGGCATCTGAGGTTAAGCAGAAATCAATAGAAATTCAAACGAAATATGCGCTGGAATTCTCTGAAGAATTAGATAAGAACATACCTCGTACATGCAATGCAATAGCCTACAGTATATATCACATCAGTTGGGCTACAAGCGAATTGATAGAAAAATGTAAGGATGCAGGAATCTTTATGAAGGACGAACATCGAATTATAATTGGATCATTATAAATATGAGTTTTTTCTTGCGTCTTTCAATAATAATCCTTATATTTGCAATCGAAACTAAAAACAATATAGATATGACTGATTTTGACATAGAATTCTGTCCTTTTTGCGGAGAAGAAGTAGAAGAGGAAAGAAGAAAGGATCTAGAACAACATAAAAACAGTATAGATCAAGATGAAGCGTTGATTAATGAGGTCACTGATTTCATCAAATCACATATTTCATTTGATTGCAAGTTGAAAATCTCGCTCACTCTTACTTACATCGAGATACAGGCGAAAATCGTTGATACAGGCTACTCACTCTCTGCAAGAATCCCGCAGAAAGACATAGCCACTGCCCTACCCAAATTCGTTAAAGCACTGATTGCGACACATGAGGTCGTGAGAAAACAATTTTGTTATCTATGAGTTAGAATAAATAGAACATGTATGGATATACTTGATAAATATAACTTATGGAATAAGAACCTTCAGGAAAAGTACGAGAAATTATGGCCTGAGGCAAATTATCATATCTGGGATGGTGTAATCTCTCCAGCAGATTACTACAAAGCACCAGTCAAGATATTGTTTTTAAATAAAGAAGCATATGATGAAGATTCTTATGATTTAAGTAAAGCCTTAAAAGAAGAATTGGATTCAAATAAGCCTATCTTCAAGAACTACCCAATAAAGTATAACATCAAAAACAGAATGTCTGTGCTGAGATTTCTTGGCAGATCAGATTTCTCAAGGCTTCAAGATGATGATTTTTGTAACTATTCTGAAAACGACTTCTATAAAGACTTACTAAAGACGGCTTATTGCAATATTAAGAAATCAGATGGATTTGGAAGATCAAATAAAAGAAACTTAAGAAAGTGCTTTTTAAGGAATAAAAAGATATTAGAAGAACAAATCTCATTTTATAATCCAACTCTTATTGTTGGAGGAAATGTTGTAGAAGGCATTATTGAAAATGATCTTGAGTGGGGTGAGAATTTATATATCTCAGAATCACGTTTTATCAATATCTATCAATTGAAAATCAAAGATAGAATATATCCGTTTTTGGATATGTATCATCCTGCAAATTCTATAGACCATTCTATCGATAGAACAGAGTTGTTCAAGGCCCTAAAACATCTGGAAGAAGACTCTCCAGGTTATTGGGAAAAGAGATGTGGCAGTAATTGTTTCAATCTTGTAGGGGAAGATTAGGAGATCCAGGAGCAATACATGCGCATGTTCCAATTCGATTATAAACGCGCCAACTGCTCCAAGTATGATTTTGATTTCGTTAAGTTGAACTAAATTATTGAATTATGGAAAAGAAAATCCCCACATGGCTATCACACACGCCATTATTAGTTGTTGATTATTCAGATATTGATGCAGAATCTGGTGCAGGTGATGCAAAGTTTCTTTCATTAGGTAAAGCCACATGGAATCAAGAAGATTGTAGTGCAAAAGTTTGGCGTTACTCTGATGAGAATGACAAATGGCAACGAGGTAGTGAGGAACTCCCATTATGGAGAGTATTGGATCTTGCCAAGTTCGTTGTCGCTAGAATCTGTGGAATAGAGAGTGGCATGGAAGAGGAACCTGTAGAGAATCAAGATACACTATTTCTAAAAGACTACATAAAAGACAATATGTCTTTATATATTCCTAGAATTCAGAAACTAAAAGAGATCTTAAATTATTCAGAGTCAATCGCTGAATCTAACAAAAAAGCCCCCAACATATTCTCTTTTGCCACATCGGAATTAAGCCAAGATGCGATGTTCGCCTATCTTATTAAATGGGCTGATCCCCAAAACATGGATATAGATAAAGAAATGTGTCAGTTAGGACAATCATTCTTGAAGTTACTAACATCTCCCGAAGAACTTATCTTTAACTCAGTAGAGGTAGGTAGGCAATGGAGAAACATTGATATATGGGTAGAGATTAATAACGATACTATTCTCATCATTGAGGATAAAACAAACACATCTATACATGATAATCAATTAGATCGATATAGAGCTATTATAGAGGAAGAGTATAAAGGAAAGCGCAATATACAGCTATTTTCTTATGTAAAAACTGGTAATGAACCAAAAGCAGTTATAGAAGAAATAAAGAAAAAGGGATATAAAACAATAAATCGCGCTCAAATTCTAGCTGTTCTGAATACATATAGAGGTAATAACCCCATAGTTTTAAATTACAAAGATTCTTTGCAAGCCCTTGAGGACGCCACAAACTCATATATTTATTTTCCAATAGACAAATGGAATGGTGATGCATGGCAGGGCTTTTATATGGAAATAGAGAAACATTGTAATGATATTAAATGGGGATATGTTCCCAATCCATCAGGAGGTTTCTGGGGAGCTTGGTGGCATTTCAAGGACCCCAAAAATAATAAGAATTTAGAGATGTACTTACAATTTGAAGAGGCCAAAATGTGCATAAAGATATGTTACGATGGTCCAGAAAGCAAAACTGTTATAAGGAATTTATGTTTTGAAGCTCTGATGGAAACTGCCGCTATATCAGCTCCAGAGATTGTAAGGCCAGACAGGTTTGGTGCTGGTACATATATGACAATTGGAGTTGTTAATCCTGAGCATTTGTTTGGTGATAATATAATTAATGTACAGGAAATACTAACAAAACTAAGCAAATACGAAGAAATTGTAGATACAACTATCAAGAATCTTGAACCACGTTTATAATGCTCACCTAAATCTCCAACTCCGCCCACTACAAAGAAGAGCAGATATCAAGGAACTGTAGAAATAGGCGAAATTAATAGATCTCAATCATTTTCTTTTTAGGTGTGCCCTCATATGGCGCACCTTTCTTGTATATTTGCAGCGTTCATCAACAAAATCAAAGAAAGGAATATGAAGGTTTCGTTAGATATACGCGTGTTCAATTGGTTACTCAGTGTGGATATTAAAAAAAGTCGCATCGCAGAGTATGAAAAAGCGGCTTATCATGCTTGGGATAGATACAGGCTATATAATCAGTATTATAAGGATTGTAAAACAGAGCATCAGATTGCACTCATGACGATGCTTGACATATCAGTACACCCGTTTATAAATTATTGGAGCAAGGATGAAGAGAAAGTAACGATAGAATTACCTGTATTTGATGAAATTTTAACAGTCACAGTCAATAAGAAAGAGCAAAGACTGTACGAGGATGCTGCTCATTTTATAACCAAACGTTATTCCTGGTATTATAAAACTTATGAAAAGGTTAAGAGTGAGCCAGAGATCTCAAGGATGGCTTTGGTGGATATCTGCATTGAGAAATTCTATTCACCCACTCCAGATGACACGTCTGAGGAAAAGAGTTAATCACCTTATACATCTACTTTTTATGGATGTCTTCTTGCAGATTTCAATAATAATCCTTATATTTGCACACTAATAAAATAGCTAAAAGCCAATGAGTAAAGTATTTCGTATCACGCCAAAGCGTATTAAACGAGCCAATGGCACAGTGTTGACCCCTGACATGGTCATCACAGTTACCACTCGCCAGCATACCACAGACCCATTCTCCAATGGTGCAGTGGAGATTCAGGAGCAATACATGCGCATGTTCCAATTCGACTATAAACGCGCCAATTGCTCCAAGTATGATTTTGATTTCGTGAAGTTGGACTAAAACAATAATATAAACAGATTTATGGAAGAATATAAACTTAATGACCTTCTGAGACTTTCAGAAGAAGAGATGCGAGAATACAAATTGCATCTTGCTAAGTTTAACGGTGAGACACAGCCCCTTGATGTGTTTGCGCGTGATTTTGAAGAATGGAAATATTGGAATGAGTGGAGAGGCAAGGGTACCAAAGATGTCTTTAACCGTAAATACATTTTGGGACTAATCCACGACTATCATAGATCTAACAAATACATCTTCGGAGGAATATTTGAGGTAAAGAATCGTTTAGAGGATTATAACGAAACCAATGTTGGATATGAAATTGAATTATCAGATAAATTAAAGCCTTTGATTGGTCGTCTTGTAATTCATTTCGAGAGTTATCAAGGAATGAGAGGGCGCGCTTTCTTGTTGGAGAATTACATTGATTCGTGTAGCGTAAGTGAAATTGCCGAAAAGTGTTATGAAGGAATTGATTTCCCAGGATACGATAATGTACTACTGGATTTCTCCACTTTAGAAGTACTTGCTCATAATGAAAAGACAGACTGGAAAGTCGCATTGGAAAATATGAAAGGTGTATATCTTATAGCTGACAAAAACAACGGGAAAAAGTATGTAGGTTCCGCATATGGAGAATACGGAATTTGGTCTAGATGGTGTACATATGCTGGAACAGCGCACGGTGGCAATGATCAACTTGTTGATTTGATAGAGAAAGAGGGCTTCGATTATGCGCGAAAATTCTTCCAATTGTCATTATTGGAAATATGGCCTATGCGCACAGATGACGAGACAATCATAAATAGAGAATCTCATTGGAAGAATGTTTTGCTTACGAGAGGTGATTTCGGCTATAACAAGAATTGATAATGCTCACTTATATTTCTAACTCCGCCCACTACAAAGAAGTGCTTTCACGTGTTTTGCATGTGAAGGAATCTTTGTGGATTGGTACGGCTGATATCAAGGATTTATATATCGAGGATGGGAAAACGAAAAAGCCATTCTTGGAGGTATTGGCTAAGCTTATTAAGAAAGGTGTGGCTGTGAGGCTGATTCATGCTAAGGAGCCTGGGCCAAACTTCAGGGAGGACTTTGACAGGTTCCCCATTCTGTATGATGGGCTGGAGAGGGTGCTTTGCCCAAGGGTGCATTTCAAGATGATGATCTTTGATGGCAAGGAGGCATATATTGGTAGTGCCAATCTCACAGGTGCTGGCATTGGCATGAAGGCTGATGGTACGCGCAACTTTGAGGCTGGCATCCTGACTGATGAGCCTGAAATCGTAGCGCAAGCGATGGACCAGTTTGATGAGGTTTGGATTGGTAAACACTGCAAGACCTGCAAGCGCAAAGACTTCTGCCCAGACCCCATATTAGCGTAATAAATAGTCTATTCCAACAGGCCCAATACAGTCTCAGGAGTTGTCTGCATTTTGGTGATGGCACATAAGCCGATGCCCATGTCCTTCACACTGGCACCAAGTAGATAGACCTCATCATCGATGATCAGGAACCTGTCATGATTCCTATGGGGTAACTGTGTGAACTTGATTTCGCGTTGCTGGGCATTATGCTTCTGGAGATCAGTCTGGAAAGACTCGCTATATCTGGAATAGATCATCGCCTCTACCCCATCGCCACGTTTATCTAATAACGACAGGACGCGATCATCTACAAAGTTATCGATCAGCACAATGCGCTGTTTGGCGCTCCTCACCAGATCAGAGACGTATGCCCAGGCATCCCAAACGCAGCCTGTAGCGAATATCTGTTCTGTCAGAAGCTTGGGGGAGTTGGCATCCATCTTATCAAGAATGAGGTCAATCTTCTCGTCTGTTTGTTCCTTCCATTTCTTGTTCTCAAGTTGTTGCATTTCCAAATGATCAAGGCGCTGAAAGATGTGAGCATTTGAAGACAGATAGCGACGCATACCAACGAAAGCATCCATAATTCTGATACTTGTATCAACAGCCTTTTGACTGGGCAGAACAGCAGAAAGCATAGATAATCCCTGTTCTGTGAAGGCATATGATGGAGAAGTTGAATGTTTTAAGCTTTTGAACCGGTCACAATTTGTGACCAGTTCCTGCATTTCATCTTTAGTCAGCTGGAATCTATACCTTTCTGGGAAACGTGCAATATTTCTTTTAACTTTTTGATTTAGAGCTTTTGTTTCTACATGGTATAGCATCGCTAAATCCCTGTCTATCAGCACTTGTTGGCCTCTGACGACAACTATTAACTTTGCGATATCAATCTTCTCAATTGGCATGATTTCTACTTCATTATTTAACTGGTCGCAAATTGCGACC
>Ga0256404_1013078_pt1 | contig 10599 bp, 13 predicted proteins | sample RumenRJG_01DNA_FD_185990 | JGI IMG/M metagenome (GOLD analysis project Ga0256404, IMG submission 185990) | Bovine rumen microbial communities from Lethbridge, Alberta, Canada - RJG_01 | ecosystem: Host-associated > Mammals > Digestive system > Stomach > Rumen | place: Canada: Alberta | collected...
TAGATTAACACAAGACTCTATTCTAGTACCATCAATACTTGGATGCCAATAAATAGATCCTTCTTCGCCGGTTATTTCTCCAATATCCTCTGCTGTATATGATACATAAATATTATACATTAAATTTTCATGCTCATCATTTGTCATTTAGCTATTCCTTTTTCTTTAGCTTTATTATAATCTTGAATACTATTATAATGAATATCACTAATATCTGGATTCGTATTTACATGATACTTAATGATAAAATTATCGACATTTATTCCTACACTGAAAGCTGCAGACATAATTAGGCTCTCATATACATTACATCCATATTTAGGATTATTCATTAATAAAATTTTGTTTATAATCTTTATATCTTTATTAGATAATTCCCAATGAAGTAAATGATCTTTATGAATAATATACCTATGATCATCAAATGAAATTCGGGCTATCTTACTTCCATTCTTAAGATTTGGTCCATCTATAATTTTAAAATATGGATAATACTCATTTCGTTTTCCAGCATCTTTATCAACTGCAAAACTAATAATTGGCTTTTGTGATAGAAATACCCTATCTTCGTTTAGTATTTCTAAATCAGTATCTTCGTCGAGAAAATCTAAATCACCATTTAAGATTTTATCGATCTCATCTTCAAAATCGTCGTACATATTTTACCTCCTTTAAAAATAAAACTATACTATAGTATCACTACTATAGTATATAATTATAAAAGATTTTATAATAATTCAGCGGCTAATTTACTAAGCTGGCTTCTAACACATTCTGCTCCATTAAAGGTGATTTGAGCAACAATAGAATTTCCTCTCATCTTGTCTGCAGCATATACCAATCCATTATTACGGGTATCCAATCTCGGATTATCAATCTGCTGAGGATCACCACATAATACAATCTTAGTATTTTCTCCAACACGGGTGATAATTGTTTTTGCCTGCATACGTGTTAAGTTCTGTGCTTCATCGACAATAATGATAGCATTATCAATACTACGTCCTCGAATATAAGCCATTGGACAAATCTCTATTGTACCATTATTGATAAACTCATCAATCCTCTGATCCATCTTCGTAAGATTATCGTAGAAAGGATAGAGTAATGGCTGCATTTTTTCGTTTAAATCTCCAGGAAGATATCCAAGATTCTCTCCTTCTGGTAAAGTATTAGATCTTGTAATATACATTCTGCTATAAGTGCCTTTTTCTGTAATATGATATAATCCACAGGCAAGAGCAAGATATGTTTTTCCACAACCCGCAGGACCGATTAAAATATTTAGAGGTATATTTGCATCCATCAGCATTTCGATTGCATACTGCTGACCTTCATTTCTTGCCTTAATCCCAATCTTTTTCTTTGCATTTATTTTATGTAAAAATCCATCTTTATATATTGCTAAGCCAGAATGTTTTTGCTGACCATTATCATGATATAATTGTATAAATTCGTTTTCTTCAAAATGAGAATCAGGAATTTGTTCTGGCTTTAAAACTTCATTTGCAAATAATTCATCAATATTTTCGTCAGTAGTTTCAATCTCTGTTCTACCAGTATATAATTTATCAGAAGATACATAATCATTTCTATAATTCTGTACTTCTATACCAAGCATTCTGGCATCTATTGTCATATTTCCATCATTTGTAATTAAGATAACTTTATTTCTAGGATGAAGCATCTTAATTTTCATTGCAGTTAAGATAATTAAGTTATCATTTTTTGTTCTATCAAAGAAACCTTCAGGAGTCTCTACATCAAATACCGAATCAATAAAAATAAAAAACTTTCCACCATTTGGAAGTTTTACTCCGGTTCTGACATCACCTTGCTTACTTAATTCAGTTATAATTCTAAAGCTTTCACGGACAGCGAACTCTGATTTATGTTTATCAAGTTCTTCTTTTGCAATATATGGTAAAATTACATAATTATCATCAAATCCATATATTGCATTACCGCAGGTCTGAAAGAGAATATTCGTATCTAATACGTAATATTTTTTCATGAGTTCCTCCTATATAAGAGACTGTAGATTTTATATAGATGTGGCCGGACTAAATACCTAGAGGAGAATGGGCTCCTCTAGGTATTATAGTAAGAAGGTATTTGCACATATGGACATTACTTTTATGTTATGGTTTTGATTAATATTTAAAATAGAGACACTATAGTAATTGCTTTATTAATTTATAGGAGGAAATTAAGATGGAAAAGGAAATGGTAAATCATCCGGATCATTATCAGGGGAATGGCTTAGAATGTATCGATGTTATGCTTGCTGTATTTGGAAAAGAGGCAACGCAGAATTTTTGCTTACTGAATGCTTTTAAATATTTATATCGTTGCAACAAGAAGGGTAAGAAAAATGAAGATATTAATAAAGCAATCTGGTATTTGAATAAATATAACGATATCGAAAATTTTAAAAATGTTGAAGAAAAAATAAAAATCTTATTTAATGATGATAGTCCTGAAATAAAAAATACGTATCAAGAATTAATGAAGATGGCGACTCCTACACCTGAATATTTAAAAATGATGGCGACTCCTACACCTGAATATTTAAAAATGATGCAATCTGGTGTTTGAATAAATATAACGATATTGAAAATTTTAAAAATGTTGAAGAAAAAATCTTATTTAATGATGATAGTCCTGAAATAAAAGATACGTATCAAGAATTAATGAAGATGGCGACTCCTACACCTGAATATTTAAAAATGATGTTATAGCTTAAAACAATTCTTCTAGGAGATATTCTCTTAGAAGATTTTATTTTTCACACTAGATTAATGGACGTTATATACTCTATCAAATTTTTATTATGAAAGGAGAGAAAATGACAGAGTTAGAGGTTAGACAAAAATATGTCAATATCTTATATAGCTGGTATAAGAAAGGATTGAAGGAGTCTAATGGCTCTCATATGCAGATTATTAATATCTATAATGCTTGTACTCCTCTCCCTAGAGGGTATAAGGTAAAGAGTACTGATTCTTGGTGTGCTACAACAGTTTCTGCAGCAGCAATTCTTGCAGAGAAGCAAACTGGTCTTAAGTACACTTCAATCATTCCTAGAGAGTGTTCTTGCCCGAAGCAGATTGATCTGTTTAAAAAACTTGGTGAGTGGCAGGAGAACGATGCCTATGTACCGACTGTAGGTGATATTATTTACTATGACTGGCAGGATAATGGTGTTGGTGACGATACTGGTACCGCCGATCATGTTGGTGTTGTTTATACGGTATCCGCTGGATATATTACTGTAATTGAGGGAAATAAGGCTGATGCAATGGGCCTTAGAAGAATTAAGATTAATGGTAAGTATATTCGTGGATTTGGTGTTCCGAAATATTCTAAGCTTGCAACTTCTTCTAGCTCTTCGTCCTCTTCTACCCCTACATCTTCGATATTTAAGGCTGGAGCAAGTTATTATCTGAACAATGCTGCAATTTATATTTCTAGTACTTCTACTTCTCCCGCAGCATATCGTACTGGTAATGTATATATTTATGACTTTCAGGTTATTAATAAGAGAATTCGTATTATTGCTAATGCTTCGGATATTGGAAAGATTAGTAAGGTTATTGGATGGGTAAATACCTCTAGTCTTTATAAGATTAAATCTTCTGTTAGTTCTACAACTTCTTCTAAGCCTGCATTTGCTGCTGGTGCAGTAATGTTACTTAAGAATGTTGCTCTTTATTCTGCATCTACTTCTTCTAAAGCAGCAAGTCATGTAACTGGTACTTACTATGTTTGGAGCACACAAGTTATAAATAAACGTATTCGTATTACAATTGCTAAGTCTTATGCTGGTAGATCTGGAAAGATTACTGGATGGATTAGTTATTCTGCAGTAAAGTCGATGTTTAGATAATAATAATCCCTGTAGGTTTATAAACCTACAGGGATCTTTTTAGCAATAATGAGAATAGATACTTACTTTGCCACCATGCCTTTTATAAAATTTTGCTTTATCCTCTTTCATTTTATCTAAACCATGTTGATATTTCTTATAATCGTTACAATCTGTATGGCAACCTAATGCACGCTTTTTACAGTTTTTACATAAGCAAGATGACTCATTCATTATCTTTACTCTCCGCCCATTTATAGTAGTCTTCAATCGTTGCCTTTGCGGGAAGAATATTTCCAGCAACGGATAAAGCTTCCAGAAACTCTCGTACATTAGACGTACTACCATTATGTTTCTTATGAGCTTCAATAACCATTTTAGCCTCTTTAACCGTCATATGATCTCCTTTGATTTGGAGTATACTACCCATTCTCTAATCCGATTATATAATACTCTGCTCTGATATTTATAAGAAGAAAATGCTATTATCAAAGGATCTTTATCAAAGGTTGTAAGAGGATCTGGTACAAAGCATTTTGTTAAAGCATCATATAAACGATATTCTTCTGATATAAGAGCTTCTTTTGATTCGACATGAGTAAAATAAATGTGCTCAGGATTGACATCTTTTACATAATGTCCATTTAAAGCATTATAAGAATCAGATACATACTTATTACAATTATTGCTTAAATATTTCTTAATACATTTTGGATTTGTATAAGTAGACTTGTGACAATAATTGAATGTAATTTTGCAATATGGATTATCAAATATTGCATCAATAGGATGGATGTTACAGTACTCTATGATTTTTTCTGGATAAGTTACTCGATCATCTATAACGTGCATTTTTAAATATACTAGATTCATGTACTTATCCTCTCTTTATGAATTAATTATATACTCTGATTGAAATAGAAGATTGATTATAACCAAGTACCTGATCAATTCTATTGATCATTTCCTGAATTCTCTTGCGATCTTTCGGAGAAACCTTCTTATTTTTTACAGCATCCTGTAAAGAACTTTTAACACTATTAAGATCATAGACAACCTGCTGGTTTTCTGAGATAGTCATAATATTTCCAGCAAGTGTAACTATTTCTCCAATCAAACTTGCCAAAAATCCAATAATAAATAATGGACCACCAGTCAATGTTGCCAAATATACAGGAACTAAACTTACGATAGTAGCAGTCATACGATGAATTACATCTGGTCTTACAGTATTAGGATAATCTTCAACGTCTCGGCATAATTTCATAAGCTCAGAGTAATGCTGATCAACATATCGCTTAACTTCTTTTGGTGCTGTTGTAGAATCCGGAGATTCATCACGAATCTCTTCGAGTTTAGGAATCCAATTCTTTAATGGACTATGGAAGAACGATTCATCTAGTACTTGATCACCATTTACATTGGCATTCTCGTTTTCCAGTTTATCAATTGCATCATAATCAACGTAGATACCATATCTCTTTTTATCTACAACCGGTTTCTTTCCAAGTTCATAACGAAGATTCTTATATGCTACGATTACATTTGTCCATCTCTTAATTTCAGAATCACTGAGATCTTGTGTATTATAGAGATAATCTTCAAGAATATTAATTCTAGTAGAGATCTGATGAAGAATATACATTGCATCGTCTTCTGTCTCACAAGTTTTTACTCGAATCTTATACTCATAGAGATCATCCTCAATACTACGAAGCCCATTCATTTTGAGATTCTTGAAGATACTCATTCCCTCATGCATCTGCTGTATAGTTACTTCTACAAGACTCTCATTAACCGCTCTCTCTAATGCAGTAATTGTCTTCTTAATTTCATCTACTTCTGATTTAGATCCAGTTGTAGCCATTGCATCGTTTAAAGTGTCAAGCATGATCTCATAGCTCATCTCTGGATCATTATAAGTAGATAATACCCAGCTAAGAACACTGAGTTTTGGATTCAAGTCAATATTGGTTGTATCCTTAATATTGGTATGGATCTTCTCAGCGATATAAGGCATTGCTCCAGCATAATCAAACTCAGAAGCATACTCATTTACACCATCTTCATCAGAATGCTTATAGAGTAAACTGGATACTTTACGTATGGTATCTTTAATACCAAAGATCAGTAACTGAGAGAAATTAACAGACTGTCTTACATTGATCGATAAATCCTGATCCGTCATTATCGTTTCCATAAGAGCCCTTACATTTCTAACTGTTACCGGACTCATGGTTGTTGTAATATCTTCTATAATATATGCTGCAATTTCAGGTGCAGTAAGAAGATCAAAAAGCTTTGTATCAATCTCAAGAGAATATCTTGTTAATTCTATTGGTTCTGGACTAAAGATAATTTTATTGAGATCAGTATCTACTAAGGTTGGATTTACATAAACTCCAAATAAGAGTTTATCATTATTAAAGGTGATAATCGTATTAATACAAGTTTTATCATCTATAATCTTATTAATAACATCGGTAAGTTGAACAGAGAATGCTCCCATAGAAGCTCCTCCATCCTGCTTATAGGTACCAGACATGGCCTGTATGATCGGGACCATCTCTTTTTCAAATATATTTTTCTTCATGAATAATGGTGTTGACATCTGTCCACCTCCTTAAAAAGTATCGTTGATCAAAATAAGGGTCTTTCATTATATGAATGTTTTTGAAACCGTATATTTAATAATCTAAAAAAGATACTATATCTATGATACTATTATAATCCATATTTTTATACAAAGGAGGTATTATAATATGGAATTTATCGACACTATCATGGAAAAGTTTGCTGGAAAGTTCGATTACGAACAGTTGAATCTGATTCGTAATATCGTCATGGTCTCTATGGAAGACTATGATATTACCCCAAAGCAAACAGAAGTATCTACAACAACTTCAACAGAAGTAAATGAAAGACTGATGAAAATGTATGTAGCAGAATTGAAGGTGAATGGTAAATCAGAAAAGACGATTAAGCAGTATATTAGAAATACAACAAAATTTATACAAGCCTGTAATAAAGTATGTGTTGATATTAATAGTAATGATGTCTTATTATATTTCGCAAAACTGCAGATGTCTGGCACATTAGCACAATCCAGTATTGTAGATATCTGTAAATCCATTCGCCCTTTCTTTTTATGGATGCTTGATAATGGATATATTCAGAAAAATCCATTTTCTAAATTGCATATTAAGGATAATGAAGCAAAGAAAAAAGAAATTCTTACTTCTGAGGAAATTTTAAAATTAAGAGATAGTTGTGTCTTACCAGTAGATTTAGCATTATTAGATTTTCTAGTTTCTACTGGAGTACGTGTAGAAGAATGTCATCGTTTAAATATTAGAGATGTAAACTTTACCTCTGGCTATGTATCTGTTTATGCTCCTAAGACAAAGAGATATAGAACGGTATTTCTTACTCCAGAAGCGTCAAAGCATTTAAAAGATTATTTAAATTTTAGACATGATAATGACCCCGCCTTATTTGTTTATCGAGGATCTAGAATGAGCAATCAGTGTATCGAAGTTCATCTTCGTCGTTTAGCAGATCGTGCTGGTATTACAAAGCATTGTACCGTTCATTTATTTAGACGTACTTTAGCATCTACTTTACATGCAAAAGGAATGAATGATTTGGATATTGCTACAATTCTTGGCCATAACGATGTACAGACTACGATTAAGTATTATATTAATAATGATATTGGAAATCTAGAGCATAATTTTTCAAAGTATATGTCGTAAAGCAAAAATAATCTAAAATAGATACTTATATCTTTGAAGGGAGAATTTAATATGGATTATACAGAATTATTTAATCTCAATAACTCTTTATCTGGAGCTTCAATACTTAATCCGAATTTTGAGCATAAACATTATCAAAAACAATATAAAATTTATGATATGCAATCAGTAGACACTGAAAGCATTATTAAGAATTCAAATTCACCATTGACAGATTTTAATATGGTTCCTTTATATAAAGCGTATATGGATTGGATGTATGATAATTATAAAGGCGAAATTATTGTAAGTGGCTCTGGTAAAATTATCGGATACGTTATTATTGATTCTACCAATAATATTCCATTTAATCTTTATATCTTTCAACGTTATAGAGGTTATGGATTTGGGAAAACATTAGTACAGTATATTATTGATAAATATAATTGTGATACACTAGGGGTAGACATGAATAATAGAGTTGCAATTAAAATGTACTCTAAATTTGGATTTAGAGTTGTTGATATTTGCATTAATTGTAATGGCAATAAATTCTATATCATGAAGCGAATTATTAAGCCTATCACATTTTATTAATGCGATTATATATAATCTTTTAGGAGGTATTTTACAATGACTACATTGATAGGTCTTACCACAGAGCAGAAGCAAATGATTGTAGATGGACTTCAGATTATGCTGAATAAGGTTGTTTATCCGACCGCAAAATATATTGCATCTACACATCGTAGTTCAAATCGTGATGCAATCAAAGTTGTAGAGATTGGTGAGGATATTTATCAGATTCATCCAATTATCAACGGAAATTCTATAGATGGATTCTTTACGATTACTGTTACAATTACAAAGGGATCTATGGCTGATGATCCGGTGTCTACATTTTCTGAGAAGTTTACTTCCTATGATGATGTAGAGTCAAAGCTGGAAGAGTATAAAAAAGAAATCCTTGCATAAAAAATAATAAAATAAATATTTAATATCATCCTTTACATATTAGTAAAGGGTGATATTAAATATTAGAATTTAGAGATTATTATTCATTCAGAGGATTTGAAATCAGATACAAATACTCATCGGAACTTAATCCGAATTTGACTGCATCGATTTCGTCTCTACGCAGAATTGCGTTTCTAATATTCATAGGAAGTTCCGAAAATCGCTTTTGGATGTTGGCATCGGAACTAAGTCCATAAATACTATAGAGATTAGTGAGGCTCATAATATCACCCTCTTTCTGAATATTATTTAGATAGACTAATTATAAGCTCTATCTATATTCATAAATATAATATATAATTGAAATATCTAAGTTTTACGGTTAAATGCCCTGTAGGAGAATATCCTACAGGGCTTAACTTTTTATTAATATAATCCTTATTCTATGCTCAGAAAGGAGTGTTACAATGGCACTTAATGCAAATACAAAAACGTATAATGATACGTTTATTTTTTCTTATGCTAACGAAGCCTCTAATAAAGCATTGGAGAGAAATCTAATTACTTTTGTTCATGAGGCAGATCGTATTAACCCCGCAGATAGTTCTTTTAAACCTGTACTAGATGATATTAAGCTGAGACAAACTACTACTGTATTCTATAAGCTTGTGATGAGAAAAGATGTAGTTCTCTGTGTCTTTGATAAAGAGATGCCTGCAAGTTTAAAAGTATTTGTTGCTAAGGATATTCGTGTAGATAAGAAGAGAAGAGTATTTATTGATTGTACTGGATTGATTAAATACAATAATGGATTCTGGACTTGCAAAGAAATTGATAAGCTTTGCTCTTATTTATTTGCAGCAATGATTAATCTTCTCTATAGCATTGATCCTTTGAAGATTACTTCAAATTCTTCTATTGTAAAAGCATCTACACAATGCTTTGCAAAGATGTTTACTGGTATTCTTGATAATCTTCGTACAATTAATTTTGAAGAGAATCGGACAAAGATCTTTTATATAACCGCTGTATATTATTTATACAATGTCATGGGCAAAGATATTGGTTATTCTAGATCTTCTGCTATGAGCGCAGCAAAGATATCTCCCAGGGATGCTATGGCATATGATATCTATTATGACGCTGAAAAAGATCTGATTAATATTGATACTTTTGTTAAGTGTATTACTGATACTTTCCATCTGAAAGATCTTACTACTGCTGTGATGATTGATCGTTGGTCCTTCGTATATGGTAAAGGAACCATGTATGGAATGGAATATCTTCCAGCATTTCTTGATATCCTTGCCTATGCTTACGTTGGTGCATATCTGAATAATCAAAAATCTATCGAATTAATTTGTAGAGCTGATATGGTTGAAACCGCTACAATGCTTCTTAAAGTTGGTGCAGAAGAGTTTAATACTGGCGCTTCTATGCTGGAAGCAGCATTAGAGAATAGACTTGCAAATCGTCCTGTCGGATTAACAGAAGCACAAGAAGAAATTATTGTAAATGAAAATAATTTTAACGTAAGAGTTTCTAATTATCAGCCTTACGTAGATGGTTTAAAAGGAAGTAGTGCTGCTGATGTCGTTTGGAATGTACCAAAAATCAGAAAAGAAGTAAATGGTATCGTTGCATCTAAAGACATGACTCCAGATCTTAAGATTAAGAAGTTAGATTCTTTAAAGACGAATCTGAAACGTGGAAAAACATACCGTACTGATAAGCAGAATAATGCAATTCCGATTGCAAGTAAAGCAATTAAAATTAAATTCTTTGATCAAATGCTAAAAATTGTCGATAATGCGAAAGAAAAAATTACCAGGTCGACGAATGAATCTGCTGATATTTTAGAAGAATCTTATCTAAATCAACTCGCAATGGCTAGATTTGGAGGTAAAACTCCGCTTTGGAAAATTTTAAAAGATCATAAGTACGATGGTTTGTTAAAAGCGATAAATTCTTGCAAAGACCAAAGTGATATTGCATATCTAAGAAGAGATATTAGTTCTGCTGGGCCAACACTTAATACGA
>Ga0256404_1013079_pt1 | contig 10599 bp, 12 predicted proteins | sample RumenRJG_01DNA_FD_185990 | JGI IMG/M metagenome (GOLD analysis project Ga0256404, IMG submission 185990) | Bovine rumen microbial communities from Lethbridge, Alberta, Canada - RJG_01 | ecosystem: Host-associated > Mammals > Digestive system > Stomach > Rumen | place: Canada: Alberta | collected...
ACGGCAAGACCGTCCGTATCTCTACCAACTGGGATATCGAGTCAAACAATCCTGATGTGGACGACCAGGCTGAGACCATCCTCTTCAACGCTCTGAAGAAGGCCAACCTCGTCAGCCAGGAGAATGTTGAAGCCTTCAAGAACCCTGATGTCCGCGAGGGCGGTTCTATCATCTCTTCTGCAAAGGTAGGTCCTTCTGTGGCTAAGGATATCACTTACGGTGCCATCATCTCTGTGGTGATCGCCCTGATTGCCATCTTCCTCTACATCCTGCTCCGTTTCCGCAACGTGGCATTCTCTGTAGGTTCAACGGTGGCTCTGGCACTCGACGCCCTCGTGGTGATCGGCTTCTACTCAGTGCTCTGGGGATGGGTGCCCATGTCGCTCGAGATCGACCAGACCTTCATCGGTGCTATCCTGACGGTGATCGGTTACTCTATCAACGATAAGGTGGTGGTATTCGACCGTATCCGTGAGAACATCGGTCTGTATGGCAAGCGTGATCGTCAGCAGTTGTTCAACGACTCACTGAACCAGACACTGGCCCGTACCATCAACACCTCTGTAACGACCCTGATCGTGCTGCTCGCCATCTTCATCCTGGGTGGTGATAGCATCCGCTCGTTCTCGTTCGCAATGATCCTGGGTGTTGTCTTCGGAACCCTGTCTTCACTCTTCATCGCTGCTCCTGTGGCTTACCTGACACTGGGTCGCACGATTAAGGAGGAGGGCGAGATTCCCACACCTGCCAAGAAGTAATACACCTTATTTATAATAATAAGTAGCAAATAGGCTGCATTGGCGCAAGAACTGATGCAGCCTATTTTTCACTCAAATCCGAAGTGCCTGATATGCTCAACACGATTATCACCTCGACGCCTATCTACGTATGCAGCATCCTCTCAATACTGCTGGCTCTAAGCCTGTCCATCAAATGGGACAGGGCACGTTTCCAGCTCCTGATGTTTATGATAACCGCTACCATGTTCTATATAGGGCACTTTGCATTCTACAATCGTACAGAATCAGTCGTTCCCATCACCGACACACTCTATTGCTTCAGTTATCCTGCCATCTTCCCACTCATCCTGATCTATATTGAGGCGCTGGTACTTAAAGACCCTGATTACAAACGCGGACTGCTGTACCTTCTGCCTTCGTTCATCTGTGGCATCAGTGCCGCACTCATCTATGCCACAATGAGCAATGAGGAATATGCAGACTTCATCGGCTATCATTACTATTTCCAGAACTACGACAGTATATCAGGACCAGCTTGGTGGTTAGTCATTATACACAGAGCTTTCAGGATTATCATCGCTGTGGAGATCCCACTAGTGCTCTATTTCGGCTGGAAATACATCAACGAATATAACAGGATGGTGGAGAACTACTACTCAAACACTGAGGATAAGATTGTAACCTTCATCAAACCCTTGATGATAGCTTTCTTGGTAACATTATCAGCATCTTTCATCAGCAATTTCGTAAACCGCAACTATTTCGCAGAATCCATCTGGCTCCTGGCCATTCCTGCCTTGTTGTACTCTTCCATCATCCTGTTGTTCGGCTTCGTAGGTCTCACGCAGAACACCTATACCCGAGAGGTGGTAGAGGAAACTGAGGAAGAGCCTGAGCAGGATATCATCCCGCTGACACCAGAAAAGGAGGATATCATGGCTGATGAGATACGCAGACTGATGGATGAAAAACGGCTGTTCCTGCAACCCAACCTGAAGATCAACGATCTGGCAAACATGCTGAACACCAATCGCAACTATATCTACAATGCCATCAACCAAGGTATCGGCATGTCGTTTGCGGAATACATCAACAAGAAACGCATCGAGTATGCCGTCCAACTGATCGATCAGGATCGTGAGATACTCCTCACTGACGTCGCCCATCAATCAGGATTCTCATCGCCCAGTGCCTTCTATCGCAACTTCAAACTCTACATGGATTGTACCCCCAGCGACTATCAAAAAAGAGGGGCGAGCATCGCTGCCAGCACCCTCTCTAAATAAAAACTTGTGAGAGATATAAATTTGTCTTAATCTAGTTTTACCTCAACTGAAAACTCGAATATATATTTCTGTGTGCAAATATAAGGAGAAATCACCAATATCTCCGTTCATATTCGCAAAACCTATCGTGCAAATTCGCAAAAACTGTCATTTTACACTTATTTCCCGATATTTTCAGTGAGATAATAGATATGACCAGTCGCTTTGCGATTTGTCTCGAAACCAAACTTCATGTCGCTGAGGGCGCGCCCTAACTTCTGGAATGTGGTCTTCGGATCGTAGTTAGCATAGCGATTTTTCAGTAGTTCGTGAATCTCCGTCAGACTCCACCACCTGCCTTCACCTGCCTTCGGTTTCGAGAAGGACTCGCCGATCATTTCCACCAGATCGTTCAGTTTCTGATAAGGCTCGTTCTCCTTGATCAGCGTGTCGATCTCCTCATTATCCAACCAGTAGCGCTCCCCATTATTAAAAAGGTATAACACTTGTGCGAAGAGCTGCTCATGGTGGAGGTTATCCTCGAAGTCGATATCCTTGTCGTTGGGGATGCTCACGCAGACGAAACGACGTGAACCAGTGGGATCCACCAAGGGCTTCTGCTGGTTCGTGGTACCAATGAACGAGGTGTATCTGCGGAACTGCTTGATGGTCTTGCCATAAGGCGGACGGAACTTCACCTCTGCCGACGACAACAGGTACTTCAGCACGATCTGCTGCGAGGCAGTGGTCTTGTCAAACTCGTCGATGTTGATCATCGCAAACATCGTTAGCGCGATATTCAGGTCGAACTCGTTCTTAAAGTTGATCTTGTCATTGTAGTAATCGCGCAGTTCTGGAGGCAAGATGATCTTGCAGAAACGCGTCTTTCCGCAACCCTGACGACCAATCAACAGCGGTGTCAACGCATTACCAGTCAACTGCTTATCACTCTCACGCCACTGGGCCACCATGCCGATAAGCCACATCCTGAGATACTTCTCCCAATGGGGTTGAGTGGTAGGCACTCTGGCAGCCAACTCCTTGATATAGTCGTGCCCGTTCCACTGGGGCAGATTGTCGAGCCAGGTGTTTACTGGGTCGTACTGCTCGATGCGTGTGGAGTCGATAAAGCGATTCACGTCTCTGTCCCATGACTTCAGACCCAACTCAGTGGCGCGCATCGTCATGTCGTTGCGCACTTCCTCCGTCAACGGCTTGAAAATCTGATCGTTAGAGTATTTCTCACGATACTCGGCCACACCTGTCATCAGGTTCTTGCGCATCTCGAAGTTCTCATTCAGGAAGATCTCCGTCTTCATCATCTGAAGTGTGTCCTTGGGGATGCTCTGCAGGGGTTTGATCTTGTGCTTCTTCATATAGTCCGCCTGCAAGGTGACGGCATAGACGGCCTCAAAGGTCTTCTTCAACAGCAACACATCCGTGTTCAGGGCTGGGTGCTCCATCGTCATCCCCTGTGCAAAGGCCAAGGGAATACCCTGATTCAGACAACGGGTGGCGATCAGCATCAGCAACGTCTCCAGACGGTCCTCGTCTGGCAGTTCGAAATAGTGCCCCAAGGTGGTGTCGATGATGAAGAGCCATTCCAGACGATAGGTACGCTTCACGGTGCGTCCAGGCATCAGCATATCACTCTCGCGGGAGATACTAACTGGCTGAGGCACATCGTGTTTCTGCGTATCAGCATAGAAAGGTCGTGCATTGGGATTGAAACCCATCTCAGGGTCGGCACTCACATAGACCGTCCTGTCAAGTCGCGGCTCCAAATATTCAATGTCGAAGCCAAACTGGTTCATATACGCCCTGCGCGCCGTCTCATATAAATTAAGGTGGAACTGCTGGATGTCTTTGTCTTTTTCAGGCATTCCCCCTCCAAACAGCTCTCCTCTGCATACAATTTTAACACTCTTTCCAGAAGCCCCCAGAAAACACATCAGCGTCTCAGGCATCTTCTTCGCCAGATCCCTCACCTCAACGGCCTTCTCATAGGTTGGCAGATTGTTCACTTCCACCACCACGAGGCCATTATACCCAAGGATCCTGTGCTCATTCTTGTACTTATCAAACTCCTGCGCGAAACAGAGCCGTTCGAGTTTGATACCACCAGCCCAATTCGTCAGGATCTGTCCGTCAGGCTGACGTTCCTTCTGAATCAGGTTGTACATCTCTCTCAACTCTGTGACAGTATGCCTCCGCCACCCCTTCTGGATAAACAGCGCAATATCTTCTACTGGATGACGCGTAATGGTCTCATTCTTTCCTCTTTTTCTGATAATAGTAACCTTCATGTTTTCGATAGATGATAATTGTTATTTGGAGTGCAAAGATACCACATTTTTCGCTGATTTCAAAATTATTTTGATAATATTTTCTAATACTTAATGACATATGACATCACTTTTTAATTAAATATTTAATTAACAGATAATTACTTTCAAGTCTTTTATTATGTTAATGACATAAAAACGACATAGAAACGACATAATAATGACATAAATTGCTTATTTTTGGCTTTCAGTTCGCAATATACATGCTAACTGTGGCTCTATAGGGAGCTAACTGATTCTCCCCTTCCTTCTCACACATTTTCTCTCCTTATCTCCTTATGAAATTCTCTAGAGAATTTAGAAGTTACCCCTAATATCTCTTCTTGCGAGAGCCTATCAAGCCGATAAATTCTCTAGAGAATTTATCGGCTTCCATTAATGGGAAATCTTGCAATGCCGTATGTCTATCTTAGCTACCTCCCTTGCGAGCCATTACCACCTCCATATCGCACCATTTTGACGTGCTGAATGTCGTTTTGCTGTCATTATATGTCGATATAATGTCATTATCATGTCGTTTCTATGTCATTAAGTAATTTAGTAAATCATTGAATATAAAATTAATATAATAAAATCATGTCGAATGTCATTAGGATTTGGGTTTAAAAGCATTTTGCATGTCAATTCATTACTTTTCGCTCAACGTTTCATTACGTTTCACCAACAAAAAAATAACTAATTGAACTGCGTTTAGTTACTTTTTAATGATCATTTTGCTGACATCCGCAAAACGATCGACTTGCCTTTGTACAAAGAAATATCGAGAAAAATGAATGAATGTTTGGAAGTTTCAGGAAATTGCTGTATCTTTGCACCGTTAACATTTAAAAAACGATATACATTATGGAAAAAGTTAAAAGAACCCGCGAAGAAGTCCGAGCAGCATTCAAGGACTTTATGCGTAGAAAGAAAGAGCGCCAAATGCAGGCAAGAATGGAGTTGGAAGTAATGAGTCAACAAGGATTCTTCGACAACTAACAAGTACACACCTAAATCTTGCTTACTATGAACACGCTCAGATTGGAAATTATCAATCTGCATGCCCCTTATAGGGTAAAGCAGAGGGAAGACAAACCCCAAAATTATTATTTCAAGACAGATTATGGCGTAGAGTACGACATCAGTCTGGAAGAAGATTTTTCTATCGTACCAAGTGGAACTTACGCACTTGATATTACAAATCGAGAACATAAGCGTTCCCCATTAGACCCCAAGTTCAAATTGACTTTAATTGCGATTATAGAAGAGTTCTTTGAGAGAAATAATGATGTTATGCTATATGTCACAGAGACTGGAGACGAAAAACAATCATTTCGTGATCGTTTGTTTGTTCGATGGTTTAATACATACGAACGTCATAACCTCTATTATATACAGACAGCAGAGGGGAAGATGGAAGGTCAAATGAACTTCATGGCGATTATATCTCGTAGAGATAATCCGAGATTGCAGGAGGCCATCCAAGAATTTGAAGACACGATATCATTCATTTTTGACTGATTTTGCAAAATGGAAGAAAAACGGCATGCCGTTTCGTAGAAATGGTCACGCCGTTTTTTCCATTATTCGTCGTTGTATCGTACCTTATTCTCTTCGATAAGAGTGTATGACAAATAGACGTAAAGTTTTTTAAACCCTTCATGCTTTCTGGAAAAGAAAACTTGTACTCCATGGGACATTGCAATAGATTTGTTTGATCTTTTTTGTTCTATAATGTTAACTTTTGATCTTATTCAATTTTTCTCGTAGATTTTGTGTTATTTTGCATTTTGTATGAAGAAATACAGCATAGAAGTGATAGAGGTGCTTAGTCGCATTGTGGAAGTGGAAGCCGAAAATGAAATGGATGCCACAGAGAAAGTGAGACGAATGTATCGAAAATGCGCAATTGTGCTGGATGATTCAGATTACAAAATAACAGAAATAAGCGTGAAAGATGAAAAATCGGGGTAAGTGCTTGTAGTTTAGAATAAAATCACTACCTTTGCACCCAGCTACTGATACTCATCATTAGCGCATAGACATTGTGGGAATTAGATAGTAGTATCTAAGTTCGAAGAGACTTTTAACGAAAACAGTCCACCAAACTAAGTAGTTTACAGAGAGTCTCGAGGAATGAGGATACGCCTATTTCTGTATAGGCGTACCCCTTCCTTTCCTTCTCTCTGTATGGGCTTCTGTGGTGGACGGCCTTCGTTAAGAGATCGAAAGCGGAGGCGGTACGCTTTCTTTTTGCCCGCTGCAAAAAGAAAAACAGATGAGTATAGAAGCAAAGCCTTTTCTTAAGTGGGCTGGCGGCAAAGGGCAATTACTATCACAGCTCGACCAGCATCTGACTGCAGAGCTTACACAGCAGCAGTTTACTTATATAGAGCCATTCGTGGGTGGCGGAGCTATGTTGTTTCACATGCTCCAAAAGTTTCCTTCCATCACGTATGCAGTAATCAACGACATCAATCCTTATTTGGTGACGGCCTATCAGGTAATTAAAGATAAACCTGACGAACTAATCAGCAGACTGTCAGAATTGGAGAGAGATTATTATTCTCAGCCAGATGAAGAGGCAAAAAAAGATTTCTTTCTTAACGTCAGGACTATTTTTAACGAGAATAAACTTGATGATATTGACCGCACAAAATACCTGATGTTTTTAAATCGAACATGTTTCAATGGATTGTATCGGGTGAATGCCAAAGGAAAATACAATGTGCCATTTGGAAAGAATCTGCATCCTACAATTTGTAATGTAGATACGATTAAGGCTGATAGCGAGTTACTTAATAGGGCTAATGTCATCATCCTAAATGGAGATTTTGAGAATACAGCCAATTATATGGGGAGTGGTTTAAATTTTTTCTATTTCGATCCACCTTATCGTCCTCTTAATGCAACATCAAGTTTTAACTCATATGCTAAGGAGGATTTCAACGATGATGAACAAATTCGTTTACGTAATTTTTGTGAGAGGCTCCATCAAAATGAGAAAGTAAGATGGATGCTCAGTAATGCCGATTGTTCTGCAAAGAATCCTGAAGACACATTCTTCGAAGACATATACACAGACTTCCATATCCATCGTGTCTATGCGTCGCGCGCTATCAATGCGAATCCCGAGAAACGTGGCAAACTAACTGAATTATTAATTAAGAACTATGAATAAGAATTTCAATTTGTTTATGTCTCAACTACAAGAGACCAACCAGACGCTGGATTTCTTTTGCGATTTCAGTAAGATATCTGCAAACGTAGCAGAAGTAGAAATGAGTTTGAACACATTGAATTACCTGATAGGTAAGGATGACCTTGCAAAAGGTGTATCAGAGATATGGCAACGGGATCCCAAAGTGTTCGATGTACTTGGTATTCTTATCGCAGTAAGAGATGAAGGTAGAAAGCCTGTTGTGGATAAAAACGGAAATGTGGTGCTTTTAAAGAGTTATTTCGAAACAAGTAAAAAAGTTGTTGAGTTCTTGGAAGGTACAGGGCTTGCAGAGGTTTTTTCGTCACGCAGAATAAAGAATCTTGTAGATTATGTATTCGGTATTGAGACAGGGCTTGATACCAATGCACGTAAAAACCGCAGTGGTCACATCATGGAAAACACTGTAGCAAAACTATTTAGGGATGCAGGAATCAGTTTCCGACAGGAGGTTTATTCTTCAGAATTCCGTCAGCTCTCTGTTCTTGGAACAGACGAAAAACGTTTTGACTTCTATATAGAGACACCTGTTAAAAAATATCTTATCGAAGTGAATTTTTATAGTAGTGGAGGCTCAAAACTAAACGAGGTCGCACGTGCCTATACAGAACTTGCGCCAAAGGTAAATTCAGTTCGTGGTTTCGAGTTTGTTTGGATTACAGATGGTATAGGTTGGAAATCTGCACGAAATAAATTAGAGGAGGCATATAATACTATTCCGAGTGTGTACAACCTGACAAACGTGAATCAGTTTGTTAATAGTATCAAACAATGATAACTCCATATTATAAATCTCCCTCTCATGATTTCAATTTGATCTGTGGCGATACTTTTGAGATTCTTCCACAGTTCGATTTCAGGTTTGATATGATTTTTGCTGATCCTCCTTATTTCCTATCGAATGGCGGAATCAGTGTACAGAGTGGAAAAGTCGTCTGTGTAAATAAGGGTGACTGGGATAAAGGTATGTCACAGGAGGACATCAATGAGTTTAATCTGAAATGGATATCTCTTTGTAGAGAAAAACTAAAGGAGAATGGCACAATATGGATTTCTGGAACGTATCACAATATTTTCAGTGTGGCAAATGCCCTTACCCAACTGGGATTCAAGATTCTTAATGTCATCACATGGGCTAAGACCAATCCACCGCCCAATATTTCTTGTCGCTATTTTACTTATTCTACGGAGTTTATCATATGGGCAAGAAAGAAAGAGAAAGTAGCACATTATTATAATTATGAGCTGATGAAGCATATCAATGATGACAAACAGATGACAGATGTCTGGCGTTTGCCCGCTATTGCACCATGGGAAAAGAAGTGTGGAAAACATCCTACACAAAAACCCTTATGCGTGTTATCTCGCATCATTTTGGCTTCAACTAAGCCTAGGGCCTGGATACTTGACCCATTTGCAGGTTCCTCCACTACAGGAATTGCAGCAAATCTTTTAGGGCGTCAATATCTCGGGATTGAGCGCGACGAGAAATTTGCAGCTATTAGCAAAGCTAGACGAGAAGATATTAATAGTATTGAAAACCATGATATGTTCTGTCAAAAGATTCAAGATATAGCGAAGGCAGTATATACCCAAACAGACACTTTATGTTGTCATGAATCAATACCATTCGAGGATTTGTCATTCCTTGATGATTAATATGTTTTTTTACGGCATAGGATCCTCAAGCAGTTCGCTCGCCATCATAGGGGCGAGCTCATAAACATCTGATGTTGTTTAGTGGATGGTTTCGCTGAGGAAGTAATAATAAGAGGTGTCCCAATCGTGACACCTCAATTCTGACAGATAGAACTACATTCGCTCTATACTCCTAACTCAAGGCTCCATTCATAGACGGGCTGAATTTTGATCTGATGGCCTGATTCAGATCCTAAAATGCGATATTTTACAAGTTTTATATACTCTAAAACGCGTTATTTTACAAGATTTAAACTTTTAGAATGCGTTATTTTACAAATCAGTACATTCACTGTACTTAAATTTGGGAGATTCGGCTTTTTTGTGTACTTTTGCAGCATTATTTGAACAACTATGAGATACAGAATAAAGAAAGAGACTAAGCCGACTTTACCCACATACGGCAAATATAAGGCAGTGGCAGTGCATTATCAGACTATCGACAGTCGTCAGATTGCTGAGGAGGCAACCAGAGGAATGACCATCAGTGCTGGTGTTGATCGTATGTTCCGCGAGATGGCAGAGGCAGGTAATCCTGCTCCTGAATACAAACAAATAGAGTTTATGCTCAAAGTACGACTTAACTCTGCTTTGAGGGATGAAGAGGAAACAGGCAAGAACGATAGCGATACAGTAAATGTCGGTGTAAAAGTCGGTGTAAATGAAAGGGCTAATGAAAAGGTTAATGAAAAGGTTAATGAAAAGGTTAATGAAAGGCAAAAGTTAATCATATCTGCCATATTTGAAAATCCTTATATAACGCAAACCGAACTTGCCAGAACACTTGGAATCTCAGTCGTTCATGTTAATAAAAACATGAAGAAGCTCCAAGAGCAAGGTCTCATCCGTCGTGTCGGCCCAGACAAGGGTGGCTATTGGGAAGTTATTGAGCGAAACGAGAAAGGAGGGGAGTAAGATGGATAACAATAGACGGCACGTCCCAAATGGGTGGGAAGAAAGGAAAATCAAGCAATGCTTTAAGTTCAAAAATGGGAAAGGATTTTCTGGTGAACTTAGGGAAAAGGCAGATAGTGACTATTGTTATCCTGTTTATGGTGGTAATGGCATAATAGGTTATTGTAATAATCCACTTCTGCTGGGGATATCAGAATAAATTATGAACATCTATGAGATACAGAATAAAGAAAGAGACTAAGCCGACTTTACCTACATACGGCAAATATACGGCAGTAGTAAAAGATCGCAACTACGTGGAGGAATAGGGGTACCCCGACCGAGAATCGAACTCGGAACTAAGCTTTAGGAGAGCCTTGTTATATCCATTTAACTATCAGGGCGTGTGTTTTGCGGTTGCAAAGGTAATGCAAATCGAATGAAAAACCAAATTTTCT
>Ga0256404_1013080_pt1 | contig 10598 bp, 10 predicted proteins | sample RumenRJG_01DNA_FD_185990 | JGI IMG/M metagenome (GOLD analysis project Ga0256404, IMG submission 185990) | Bovine rumen microbial communities from Lethbridge, Alberta, Canada - RJG_01 | ecosystem: Host-associated > Mammals > Digestive system > Stomach > Rumen | place: Canada: Alberta | collected...
CTCCCGCATTTGAAATCTTCTCATAGTCGGCAACCGTGCCTTTCAGCCTGGCGCGGGAGGACCAGCTGTCTCGTTCCCGGCTCCGGATCTGATAGTAGTCCAAGAGCAAATCGGAAAGAGTCGGTTCCTTCAGCTTGGCCAGTTCTTCCTCGATGATCTTTTTCTTTTCCTTAAGACTGGCGATCCAGGCCTGAAGCGAAGCCAGCGCATTCCGGATCGTGGCCATCAGGGAGTTCGCCGCTTTGATATCTCGGTTCAGATCCCCGATGCTTGTGCGGATTCCCTTTTCCTCCATGTGGGCAACGGCCGGTCCCATGTGAACCATCGGGATCTTCTCAATGCCCTGGCGTTCGTAGGACTTCAGGCTCACTCGTTCCGGCCTGCCGTTCCGTTCCAGGTATTCGTTCTGAATCGTCTCCCAGGCATTACGCCAGATCTCGCAGTTTCCGAGATTGTTCCAGTCGTTGGTCATGATCTTTCGGCTTTTCCATCGTCCGGAGGCATCACGGATTCTGTTTCCGTCCTCATCGAGAACATACTCCTTTTTCGCTTTCGGCATCCACCGGCCTTCCTCATCCAGGGATCTCATTGTGAGCAGAAGATGAACATGCGGGTTATGACCGGGCGGCTCCGGATCATGAATTGCAAAATCAACGCACATTCCCCGGCTGACAAACTGCTCCTGGCAGTACTGCCGAACCATCTCGGTCCATTGCTCCGGCGGGACCTCCCTGGGGAGAGCAAAGCGCATCTTCCGGGCAAGCTGCGAATTCCATTGTGTCTCAACTGCCTCGGCAGAGTTCCACAGTTTTTCTCTGTCGGCATATTCCGGCGGCGCATTCACCGGCAGCATTACCTCTTCATGAAAAAGCTCATTCTGTTTGTAGCGGTAGTCCTTGTGCTCCTGGTCATACTCACAGAAGAGCTTGCTGGCAGAAAGATAAGCGGACGAATTGACCGCGGACATGTTTTCGCTTCTCTGAACGATACTGACATCAAAATCTGGACACGGCATATGTTTCCTCCTTCCTCCGTGTTGGCAAAAAAATAGACCGGTCACTTTTCAGCAATCGGTCAGGTTCATGGATATGAAGTTGTGATCCGGGAAGGTATCCCGGAAATGGGGATAGCCGCAAAGCGGCGCAAGGGGAACTTTAGTTCCTCTTGGGATGTCAATCGGACTGGCGGCCCATCATTGGGCTGACGGTTACGATTGCATCGAGCCTCCGGCAGGGAGCTCTCGGCAGAGCGCAACGCCACACGGATGTGGGGTATAGTTGCGCCCTAACAAGTTAGGGTCTTTTCAGCTTGTTTCTTCCGTGACGGTTTTCAGCATTTCGTTCAGGGCTTCATTTACCTCCTTCTGCCTGAACGCGATCTTCAGAAGATCCATGACCTGATCGTTGGACAGCAGTTCCGGATGGATCAGGAACGACTCCAGCATACCGGCCCGGGTGCAGAGACGGTTAGTCCGTTCGGCGCGTGTCAGCTTCGGAATTACCTTCCGGGTCAGTATCTTTTCCTGCTGTTCGTAGTACTTCTTCTTGCGTTCGGCTTTCTCGATCTCAGCCTGGAGCTCTTCGCGGGTTTCAATTATTTTCTTTGTCATAGGGCCGTTCACCTCCTTCCTATGTATCGATGGCAAAGAGAAAGACCCCTGTTTGAACGGGGTCTTGGACTTGATTGCCTATAATCTTATTCCTCAATTGACGAGGCTATTGTACTATCTTTAATTTTGTTGTTATTACCGATTGTTACACTCCGGTCATTGTACACAATCAAGATGATTCGTTCAGCAATGTTCTTTAATTCATCTGGAGTTTTTGTCGTAACATCAAGATCTAGATCATCAAGATTTCCAAACTCTTTTTCGAGGAGAATCAGAACATCGAGCAGCCGATTCTCAACAGCTGCAAAAATATCACTGATACATTGCTCCCCAATAATAACTCGTGCAGAAGTAATCATCATGTAGGGATCGTTGTTAAAAGTGGCTATACTTGGGAAAAGATCGGCTGGAACCACTTTTCCCAACTGTCCCTCTTTAGCTGCTGTACTCTCAGCCAGTTTTTTTAATGCCTCTACGCTCTGACGAAATGATATTTGAAGCAGGTTTTCTTGTAAGTCTTCTGGCATCTTTCCAAGAGGAATTGAAACATTATTCCAAGTCATGTGTGAAGCCATGGATCCCTTGAAATAGGAACCAAACAGATTGCCTTTGGTAATCCTATAATCAGGCAAGGCTACATCATCTGGATAACCTGCAATCTCGAAGTTCACCCAATTATTCACATCTTCATTATCAATTTCTGAGAGCAGTACCTTTGCACGCTTCAGGGCTGTCATTGTATCAACGGAACTGTTAGCTATGTCCTTTATAATTCTGCTTTTTGCCATTAAAACAATCCCTCCAGAAAACTTATAATCTTCTCCCAAAAGGAAAATAACAATACGATTCCAGCTGCCAGCGAAATGAGAAATCCACAGATGATTGGATGCTTGTCATAGAAAGATTTCTTTTTGATACCGTCTTTATTCGTATCGATTTTCTCAGCAATCATGGAATTATGAATTTTGTTATCGTCTCCGATATTAATCCCCATGCTCGTCCTTCTTTCCGTATTCTGTCTGCTGTTCTGCCACCATGCTCACCGTCGACGGTGTCATATCATACACAAACGCTTTTGGCTTCTGTTCTTCAACTGTAAAGCTGGCATTTCCGAGGCCGAAGAACCGCTCGAAGAAGGCCTTCAGCTTATCGATGACACCTTGCTTCTTGGCAGCTCTGCCGCCTCCACCGAAGCGGGAGACCGGCGGCATCAGCCTATCAATGTCAGTGCCGGTGGTCCGGATCTCTCCATCACGGAAAGCATTCTCTAGGAACTTCCTGGTCTCGGCCTCCTTCAGTTTTTCGCTGGTGACGATCTCCATGAGTTGCCGTTCACGCTCTTCAGCAACATAATCATGCCATTCAACCATGACATCATCCATGTCATTGATCCCGGCAATGAAAGTTTCAATCAGTGCCTTCTTACTGCGTAGCTCCGGACTGGCATCAATGGCTTTCTGAATCGTGATTAGAACTTCCTTGTCAGTGCAGTGGGTATCGTGATATTTCTTGACCAAGAGCAGTATGTAATCGATGTTGATCTCGATCTGCCGGATCAGCTCGACCTCGAAGACAAGATCATCGGTAATATCCTCGGAGTCCTTGCCTTCACGCTTTCTTCTCCACTCATCACGGAGATCCTGGTATCTTCCCAGGTAGTCCTGCAGATCCCGCTCGGAAATCAGCTCACGTCCTTTGAACTCATCGAAGGATGACAGGAGATTGCGCATCCGGAGGATCGCACCAAACAGAGCAATGAAGTCCTTCTGGTTCTGTTCTCCGATGATCTGAGGCTCGGACAACGGGAACTTGGTGGTCAGTTCGTCAATCATGTCCACGTAGCCGGGGTGCGGCTTGTCTTCCATATCGACATAACCATGATAATAGGCGTCGAACTTCTGCAGAAGCACAATACCGCCGGCGTTCTTGTCGCCGAACAGGGAGATGGCTGCATCCACACGCTTTTGGAGGTTCCGGAAGCAAACGATGTTACCAAACGTCTTGATGCTATTCAGGATACGGTTGGTCCGGCTGAAGGCCTGGATCAGGCCGTGCATCTTCAGGTTCTTATCGACCCAGAGTGTATTCAGAGTCGTGGCGTCAAAGCCGGTCAGGAACATGTTGACTACAATCAGTAGATCCAGTTCCTTGTTCTTCATCCGGAGAGAGACGTCCTTGTAATAGTTTTGGAATCGATCGCCGTCCGTGGAATAGTTCGTATGGAACATCTCGTTATAATCCCGGATAGCCTTATCCAGGAAGTCGCGGCTGGTCTGGTCCAGGGCGCTGGTATCCTCACTGTTTTCTTCATCCAGGAGATCCGCGTCCGGTTCGGCCTCATTGGCTCCATAACTGTAAATAGTGGCGATCCGGAGTTTTTTGGTCGGGTTGGCAGCCATCTGTTTCTGGAATTCCTGATAATATAGCCTTGCCATCGGTACGGATGCCACACAGAGGATAGCATTAAAACCGCTGACTCGCTGCTGTTGTTTCACCTCTTCGACGGTGCCGTTAGCCTTAGAAGCGACATCCGCGATATTCATCAGAGAGTTGAAGAGGTAGGTCTTATCACCGCGATAAGTCTTTTGATCAAAGTGTTCCAGAATATATCTGGTCACAAGTTCGATCCGCTTCGGAGCCATGAAGGCTTTCTCACGGTCAATATCCCAGACATCCTTGTCATCGATATCCGGGTCTGTGTCCATAGTTTTGATATAGTCCACACGGAAAGGCAGAACATTCTTATCATTGATCGCATCCACAATTGTATAGGTGTGGAGCTGGTCCCCGAAGGTCTGCTCGGTCGTGAAGAACTGTGAATTCCGGACAGTGCCGGTATTCGTTGCGAAGATCGGTGTGCCGGTAAAGCCGAACAGATGGTATTTCTTGAAGCTCTTGACGATTGTCGTATGCATGTCGCCAAACTGGCTGCGGTGGCATTCGTCAAAAATGATGACCACGTGCTTCTGGTAGACATCATGGTCCGGATTCTTCTTGATGAAGGTCGAGAGCTTCTGAATGGTCGTGATAATGATATGGGCGTTCAGGTCCTCCAGCTGACGCTTCAGGATAACAGTGCTGGTGTTGCTGTTGGCAGCACCCTTCTCGAAGCGGTCATATTCCTTCATGGTCTGGTAGTCCAGATCCTTACGGTCTACCACGAAGAGAACCTTATCGATATAGGGAAGCTGCGAGGCCTGGCGGGCCGTCTTGAAAGACGTCAGTGTCTTGCCGGAGCCGGTCGTATGCCAGATATAGCCGCCACCAGCAACCGTGCCGTATTTCTTATAATTATTGGCGATCTCAATTCGGTTCAGGATCCGTTCCGTCGCCGTGATCTGATATGGCCTCATGACCATCAGCATATTCTCGGAAGTGAAGATGCAGTACTTGGTCAGGATATTCAGGATCGTGTGACGGGCAAAGAAAGTTCGTGTGAAGTCAATTAAATCCGGGATTACACGGTTGTTGGAATCAGCCCAAAAGCAGGTGAACTCAAAACTGTTGCTGGTCTTTTCCTTCTTCTGCTTTCCGGACTTCGCGTCCTTAATGGCATTGAATCGGGTGCTGTTCGAATAATACTTGGTGTTCGTGCCGTTGCTGATCACGAAGATCTGGACGTACTCAAAAAGACCGCTTCCAGCCCAGAAGGAATCCCGCTGATACCGATCAATCTGATTGAAGGCTTCACGGATAGCCACACCGCGCCGCTTCAGCTCTACATGGATCATCGGGAATCCGTTGACTAAAATTGTCACATCATAGCGGTTGCTGTGCCGTGCTCCTTCGTCCTGGCGGATGGCATACTGATTGATGACCTGAAGAAGGTTGTTATGAATGTTCTTCTTGTCAATCAGAGTGATGTTCTTAGTGGACCCGTCATCACGCTTCAGGACTTGGACAAAGTCCTCCTGGATCTTCCTGGTCTTCTCAACAATATGGTCATTCGGATTCGCCAGGGCATCCTTAAAGAACCGGTCCCACTCGGAATCGGAAAAGGTATAGCCGTTCAGGGCCTCCAGCTTCTTCCGGAGATTCGCAATCAGCTCTGCCTCCGAATGGATTGGAAGGTATTCATACCCCTGTTCGGTGAGCATGCGGATGAATTCCTGTTCCAGTTCAGCTTCGCTTTGATAGCTTTCAGACCGGGCCTTTACCGGCTCATATTCTGTCACGACTGTGTTTTCATTTGTTTGAGCAACAATATTGAAATATGGCATTGTCTCAAACTCCTTTTACCGAAATATCCTCGCTATTTTGTATGAACATTACAGCGGTGCGAGTAGTTGGAATGATTTCGTCAATAGGCCTCTTTGTCTTTGATAAAATCAACTTGCTTGCATCGGATTCATTTAAGTTCACCAAAAGAGTTAACTTGAACCACTGATGAGTAACATCAGCATATCCATCGGAAAAAACCTCGTTTCCAGAAATAATCTCATCGTAATACGCTGGGAAGGTCATATCCGTTGGAGTCTCTTCTCTCACTTCAATAAATTTTGCCAAAAAGCTTTTACTCCCATCAGCTTTAGGTGCTCTTAGCACAAGCCATCCACCAGCTTGAGCTATTTCATATAGTTTTTGCAAACTAGAACGCTTGCCAACTTTGAGCATCCAAACAAAACCATATTGATTTAGCACCTTCAAATGTTCATCAATGAAGGTGGTCCGCTTATAGTTATTAAACCTAAATAGCAACATTTCCGTGTTAGCATCAATAACCACGATCTCATCTCCCTTCATAAATTAAACTCTAAAAGTAGGTGCCTATAATACTCATATTGCTTCTGACGATTCCTTATTTCTGCCGGAAGGCCTTCTTTGACGTTGCCTGTCAGCTCATTAAATGCATGCAGCTTTTCTACTATCAGCTTTTGGCGTTGCAGAGACGGAAGATGAATCCTTAATTTCTTCAAGTCTGTAATGTTGAAATTACTTACTGTAGATCCAATTTGCTCCATTTTTGCTATCTGACGTTTTATTACTCCACCTTGTAATATGTGAAGTAAGAACATCGGTAAAATAACAGTTTGGTTTGGCCGCAAAAGAACGACTCGTTGTCCTTGGCAACATGGGAAGTTTTCAGGCACAATTCCTACATTCCCGATAGGAGCTTCTCTTGAAAACATTATGTCATCTTTTCTGGGCACAATCCTTTTAACTCGTTCTTTATACTCTTCTTCGTCAACGAAAGAAAGATTTGACTGATCAATATACCCATTAACCAAATTGTAGTTTCGAATTACAGGAATACCATTTTCTTTCCATTTTGGAGAAGTATGAGGGCAATCAACGATTTGACATACTTGCTCTAAATCATATTCCTCCCCCTCCGTTTCTAACAAATAATTCTTGTAGAAATCATACTGCTTCGTCCTTAGTGTCAGTTCGCTTTCTAACGTGTCAATAAGGTCGGTAAATGTATCGAGAATATGGCATATCTCGTTCTGAACCCTAATATCAGGAAGCGGGATAGAGTATTCTTCTCTAATAACCGATGGATGTGCCTTTTTTGTGTAATCAAAGCTCTTATACATCCATTGATCAATAAGCACATAGTATAAATACTTAGTGCTTATCATTTCATCAATGACTTTAATCCATCCTCCGACATTGGTTACTGAATACTTGATGCCATTTCTGTAAAATAGTTTACCGCCCCCATCAATACTCCAAGTGATTCTTTCATCATCGAACATGTACTTCCCATATCGACCGATTTCCCCATCTCCAGTGGCAGAACTAGAATAAACAGGGTAATCACCCGGATGAGATTGCATATCTTTTTTACTGATTATTTTACCTCGTCCTAACTGAAGCCTACCCGCATCTTCAAGATCGCCTAAAGAATAACGTTGCACTCCTGCTGGATGGAATTGCATTATTAGGTTCTCTAATTTGCTCATTCTCCCACCTCTATCTCGTTAATGATGGCAGAAATAGCTTTGCGAAGCGCCTCCTCGCGGTTGACAATTCTGTCAATTTCGGTGTTCAATTGCTTAATATCAATTGCTTCATCGACATTTGATGTTTCAACATAAGATGCAACAGCTAAGTTGTATCCATTATTAACAATCTCATCATAGTTAGCTAAGTGAGAAAACCCTGACTCTTCAAGCCGAACAGTGAACGCATCTACGATTCTATCTATATTGTTCTGAGTTAGCTTATTGTTATTTGTGATCTTGATGCACTCGTTGGTTGCATCAATGAATAGAACCCGATTATCCGACTTGCCCTTCTTCAGTACCATGATACAAGTTGCAATACCCGTTCCAAAAAACAGATTGCTTGGAAGCTGAATAACACAATCAACGAAGTTGTTATCAACTAAGTACTTTCGGATTTTCTGTTCAGCCCCGCCACGATACATGATGCCGGGGAAGCAGACAATGGCTGCCGTGCCGTTTGGAGCCAGCCAGGAAAGGGAATGCATGATAAAGGCCAGGTCTGCTTTGCTCTTTGGCGCTAACACACCTGCCGGCGCGAAACGAGGATCATTAATCAGCAGAGGATTTTCGTCACCGGCCCACTTAATGCTGTAAGGCGGATTTGATACAATCAGTTCAAAGGGTTCATCATCCCAATGCTGTGGTGCAGTCAGGGTATCCTCGCAGGCGATATCAAACTTGTCAAACTCGATATCGTGCAGGAACATATTGATCCTACAGAGGTTGTAAGTCGTGATATTGATCTCCTGGCCAAAGAAGCCATTGCGGACCTTATCACGGCCAAGAACCTTCTCCGCTTTCAGAAGAAGAGAGCCGGAGCCACAGGCTGGATCATAAACCTTATTGATCTCAGTTTTGCCGACAGTCCCCAACCTGGTCAGCAGTTCTGAAACATCCGCAGGAGTGAAGAACTCGCCACCGGATTTACCAGCGTTGGAGGCATACATGGTCATCAGATATTCATAGGCATCACCGAAAGCATCAATATCATGATGCCGGACGTCGCCCAGATTCATATCTGCCACACCATTCAGAAGCTTGACCAGCTTCTCATTCCGCTTGGCCACGGTTGCGCCGAGCTTGTTGCTGTTGACATCGAAGTCATCAAACAGACCGGCAAACTGGCCTTCAGAAGAAGTGCCTTTTGCCGATTCCTCGATGTGACGGAAGATCCGCTCCAGGGTCTCGTTCAGATTCTCGTCGGAAGCAGCTCTGGACCTGACATTACAGAACAGTTCACTGGGAAGGATGAAGAATCCCTTCTCTTCAACAAGTCCTTCCCTGGCTTCCTCTGCATCTACATCTGACATACTGGCAAAGTCAAAATCAGGATTACCTGCCTCGGCTTCCCCAGTATTGATATAGCTGGTCAGATTCTCGGAAATATATCGATAGAACATGGTGCCTAAGACGTAGTTCTTGAAGTCCCAGCCATCCACCGCGCCGCGAAGCTCATCTGCAATAGCCCATATAGCCCGGTGAAGTTCATCGCGTTCCTGCTCTTTTTTTGTGTCAATCATGATTGATGCTCCTTTATGAATTAGTCCTCATTGTAATCAATGATATCGTCTATCTTACAGTCCAGCACCTTGCATATCTTGATCAGGGTCTCAGTGCGGACAGCTTCTCCTTTACCCATCTTCGCCATGGCATTGGTCGATATCTTTGCCTCATGACAAAGCTTCATCTTGGGCATATCTTTATCAATTAACATCTTCCATAGTTTTTTGTAGCTGACGCCCATACAAATCCTCCTGAACATCGAAACTGTACAACAGCGAAAAGCCGCGTCAATTCTACATTTTCGGCCGTTTATACTATACCACTTTGGTTCCCGAATATCAAACAGATTTTGCGTTTTTCAAGTCGTCTGCCGGATATTTATAGCAGGTCATGCCGCTTCTAGCCATCTTTCTGCTATGTAAGGCCAACACATCTCTTTTGGATGCCCTGGCCGTCTGCCTAATCCTCGATTTTTCCTCCCAATCCTTGGGCCTTTGCCTTCTCCCTGGCAGCCTGCCTCCGGGCCTCGCTGTACGGCTCGGTCAGCCGGAGAGACAGCCTGGCCTTGTCCACCACATAGGTGGCGCTGCCTTCTCTGGTCATTTCCTTCAATCTGCAGAGATCCGGATGCCGCTTGGCGTAGGCAGCCAGCTTCTTTTTCAGCGCGGAATTGAAAGTGTAGACTTCATAGAAGTCATCCGCTTCATTAGTCAGGATGATAGTTTCTTTCTCATATTTTGTAAGTCTGCTCATAGCATCGTTTTCTCCTTCATAATTGCAGGTCAAGAGCCATCAATCCGTAAGGGAATGACGGCCCCGGTACACTTGTCTGTCGCAGTTTAGTTCTCCGTATCAGTCTTTTACAGTGAAATATCCCAGGTCATCAGTCTTAATTCTCCAAAGCTCATCGACCTTCCGGGCCTCAGCCAAGAGATCTGGAAACCTCTCCGGATGAAACACATTCATGGTCGCAATCTGGCTGGTCAGGTCATGGACGATCTGCTTCAGCTCCGGATCGACCGTCACATGCTCCACATAGCACAGCCTGCGGATAGTGGTGCCGCAATCATCATGGCCGAACGTGGCAAGGATCTTCTTTCTGGCAAACTCTCTCCAGGGAAGAGCACCGGACTTCTTTCCGGTCCATCCCTCATAATCCTTTTCCATATTCATGATGTTTTCCGTGGTTTTCATCCGAACCTGATAGAGAAGCTGCTCCATTTCCTCATCGGTGATCCCGACAGTCTCTACCAGATCGGCGAGGTTCATCAGGATCGCCTTGGTCAGATCCCCCTCGCACATGCTGGCGGCGATCATGAGATTGCACCCGGTCCCGGCCTTTGTCTTTTCTCCGAAAGCGAAGAGTGCGTTTTTCTGGGTTTCCGTAAGTCTGGGAAGATTGAAGTCTCTGTTCATGGTTTGTACCATCCTTTCATAAAAAATGATTGTTTGTTGTCCCATATCAAAAGCCGCCTCTCCCTAACGGACAGACGGCCTCGGATATGTAATCCATATTCAGTTTTGCAGGTCATGAC
>Ga0256404_1013081_pt1 | contig 10598 bp, 6 predicted proteins | sample RumenRJG_01DNA_FD_185990 | JGI IMG/M metagenome (GOLD analysis project Ga0256404, IMG submission 185990) | Bovine rumen microbial communities from Lethbridge, Alberta, Canada - RJG_01 | ecosystem: Host-associated > Mammals > Digestive system > Stomach > Rumen | place: Canada: Alberta | collected...
TGATTAGAAAAGGAGAAAGATACAACCCGGATCACGACTATTATGCAGCACTAAAGGTGGCATGAAGGTCAAAGTGTTAAAAATATAGTTAAAACGAAAAATATATTAGGAATTTAACATAGAATGCGGATAGTCCTTGGAGTCCATTGAGTCCTTAGACAAGGGATATAGTTATCCGTTTGATCCGGTAGATCCGTGGTCGAAAAAGAAATTGGAATAATTACCAGAAATTCCTCAAATTGGTAGAGAACTAAGCGAAAACCTCTTTTCTTAGTATAAATCTTGAAATCATGTTAAAAAAGAGTTGTTGGTTTTGATTATTCAAAGAATAGTTGTAATTTCGCAACAGTTATGAGTAAGAACCTATATATCATTAGCGGATGTAATGGTGCGGGCAAGACGACTGCTTCTTATACAGTCTTGCCTGATATCCTTCATTGCAAGGAATTTGTCAATGCTGATGAAATTGCACGTGGTCTTTCTCCTTTCAACCCTAATAGCGTGGCTATAGAAGCCGGACGACTTATGCTTAAGCGTATAGAGTATTTGTTGGAAAGGAATGAGTCATTCTCTGTTGAAACGACACTTGCAACAAAGTCTTACATCAACCTTGTTCGTAGAGCCCAGAAGAAAGGATATAAAGTTAGTGTTCTCTTCTTTTGGTTAAACTCACCAGATTTAGCTTTGCTCCGAGTTGCAGAAAGAGTGGCAAAAGGAGGTCATGACATACCAGAGATGATTGTCCGTCGTAGGTATGTGGCTGGAATAAGAAATCTTTTTAGCTTGTTTATGTCAGAAGTGGACTATTGGGGAATATACGACAACAGTGAGTTTCCTCGACGGCAAGTTGCATGTGGTGGTAAGAATGCAGAAACGATAATCATAGAAGAACGTCTATTTAAAACCATTCAGAGCTATGTCAAATAAGGAGATTAAGGAGTTTTCGGAGAAACTGAAGAAGGGTCTCGAGATAGCAGAAAGGCGAATGCTTGAAGAAAAAGCATTGCGTAATGAGGATATAGTTGTATCTTCAGATGGTAAGGAAATACGTTACATTCCCGCAAGATTGGTTTTAGCGGGAACCCATGTCACTGATTAATCCTTATTGATAAATCAGTTCAATTTGATATTCTCCACGGTACTGACCGTTGTTTTTATGGACCCAATTATCCGTTGAATCCGGTAGATCCGTGTTCGTATTATATTCACATCGGAAGAAACGGAAAAAGAATCAGAATAACGGAAATAATCTCACACATAAATACTTGAACACGGATAGCTCGGATTGTACGGATAGTCCTTAAAATCCATTGAGTCCTTAGACAAGATGTATAGTTATCCGTGGAATCCGGTAAATCCGTGGTCGAATTATATTCACAACGGAAGAAACGGACAATAAACGGAAAAACGGAAAAGGCTATGTATTCCGTATTTAATAATATTTCTGGGATAATTATGATAATTTCTTTCTGAACTAAAGCGACCACGGATTTACCAGATTAAAGATTAAACATTAAATCCTTTGGCCCTTTGGCCTAATTGACTTTCAGCGATTATCGTCACGACTCGGCAATGTTCAAATCCATTTGACATTGCTCTCGCTGCTCCGATAATTGACTTTCAGCGATTATCGTCACGACTCGGCCAAATTGATACAAGTATCTTTGGCGCTCACTGCTCCGACAATTCGTCTAATTTGTCAAATTCGTAGAGAAAAAAGTGGGGACGTCATCACGACGTCCCCACTTCCATGAAAAACTATTTACTTCTAAATACTAACACTATAAATGAAAACTATCCATTTTCTTTCTTTTATTACTGACCACGGATCTTTCGGATCTTACGGATTTTTATGTCCCGCAGAACCAACGGTCGGCGCTTTAGGGGAAGCCAAATTGCAGAGATAGCAGAAACTACTATTTGTCTTATTTTATCCGTTGCATCTGTGCAATCCGTGTTCGTCTTTACATTGAACGCGCATCAGCGCTCTTGAACGTGGCTGTAGCCGCTTTTGAACGGGCTTTGCCCTTGAACGCTGCTTGCAGCCTTAGTTCTCTCCCCATAGGTCGTATGGGTTGGAGTTGCTGTCACCGTCGTCCCAGAGGTCTCCGAAGTCTCCTTCGTCTTCGAAGAGTAGGTCGTTCTCCTTGGCATGCATACCACCAGCGACATATGAGTCATCATGCAATGACGGATCTCCAAGAACAGAGCCATTCAAACGCACATTCACAATTTCAGCATATGGTTTCAAATATTGTCTTTTCATTGTTTCTGCCTCCTGTTCTTTATTTAACCATTACCTTCTTGCCGTTCACGATGTAGATACCTCTTTCGTTAGGCATGCCATTCAGCTTCTGACCATTGAGGTTATACCACTCGGCGTTCTCGTTGATCATCTGACCATTCTCGTTGTTAGGTGTGGCCTCAGTGATGCCGGTAGTGATACCCTGGAAGTTATCTTCAAAGTCAATGAACACGATACTGAACTTCGCAGAGCCACCTGCCACTGGTGTTGATACAGGGAGATAACCCTGATGGCCGCTACTTTGAATCGGGCTTTTCTTGCCGACACGGTAGAACCCTTCTTCCTTGGCAGTGCTTATAGACTCGGTAATCTCGTCATCTTTACCCACTCGCAGATAAGTATTAGTGAGCACGAAGTTCTTCGTATCGCCATTGTCGTCGGACCATTTCACTTGGCTGGCAGTCAGCTGAGCCTTCATGATGCTCTTTTCTGCGAGAGTGAATTTCTTCTGGCTATTAGCCGGAGTCTTAACATCATAGTCGTGCATGTCAGGAACGAACAGGTGGAATCCACCGTCAAGCACTGTAACACGTTCGTCCTTATCGGCATTGTGCAGGATGCAGGCATACTTCGAACCATCGGCTTCAGCAAGTTGCATCAGGTCACCCTTCTCATTCAAGTCCATCCGTTGAAGTGATACGGAACGGCTAGCATAGACAGCTCCCGTGGCAATGATGGTCTCGATGTTCTTTCCTGAGAGGTATGCCGTCAGGCTTGGGTCGATGACTCTTTCACGGCTCTCGGTTGCCCAGCCATAATCACTTAAAGTCTTCTTGTCGATGGATACACCCAGTTTCTTCAGCTGATACCCTTCTATTGAAAGGGCGAGTTTTCCTTTCTTTGATCCATTGTTTCTGATGGCAAAGATGTATTCATTGGTGTTCCCCACCTGCTGTGGGCTATATGTTTCGCAAGTACGGACACCATCCTCATCCTTAAACTGATGTGTAAACGTACATTTGGTGACATCGGTTTTAAGTGCGGCCATGCGCAGGTATACTGCAGCACCAGCGGGTACGTTCGGAACCACCAATGTTCCACCGTTATAGCCATTGAATTTCATACCGTTGCCGTCGATGATCCATTGGCAGTTGTCACGATAGTTATCCTCTGTGTAGAACCACAGTCCTTGCGTTTCGGGAACGACCACTCCGTTTGCCCAGAACTGGTTGCCGTCAATCTCTTTGGCTGTCTCGAAGATGTTGTCCTTTTCCATCAGGTTCGGTGGCGTCTGTGACTGGCTGTTCAGTCGCAGAGAACATTCTCCAGTTGTACCGTTTACTTCCCAGAGAGAGAGGTCCCTTGCAGTCTTCTGATAAGATGTATTGGCAAGTGAATTCCAGACAGTTTCTGTCAGGTTTTTAGGCCGTACCTCACCAATATTTTCCTCTGGTTGGAATAGATTATCGATATTGCCGAAGCCTGTTATGTCTCTAAAGTCCCATGTGTAAGGATAGGGCTGAGTCTCCTGGTAGGCGACGGTGACGTTATGGTCTGCATAGTCGGCCACGTAGTTCATGTTCTTCTCCATGTCTTTACCACGAACGCGGAAGGTACCGATTTCACCAAGCTGATGCTGATAGGTGAAGGACTCTACCTTGCTGGTGGCGATTTCTTCAGTCTCGCCAGTCTCGGTGTTTACTTGAGAGACTTTTACGTAGTTGTTGGTGAGGGCAGGAGTAGTTTTATTTTCCTCCAATTCGTACTTACCCGTTTGAGCGATAATCTCGTTGTTCTGAGCCTTCAAGTTTGTTTGTACGGTATTTCCTTTATCGCCATTTGCCAACTGCTGGTCCTTACCGAAGTACTTCAGGGTCCAGTTGTAGGTATCGCTTTTGTTATTCGAAGTACCTTCTTCATTGGGATCATCATCCGTGCTCCATAATAAGAATTTATTGTCATCTTCAGTTGCACCAACAATCTCATTGGTAATGATGCGGTCGCCACGGTAGATCTGAATGCTGTAGATCTTACACATGGATCCGCTGGTCATCTTGAATACCATATCGGCTGGCCCACCATTGTGTCCTTGGGCAAAGAAGTGGTAGCAGCCACGGTAGTATGGGTCGTTGGTAACAACCTGTCCTTGCTCATTTTTGACAACATTCCAATGAGAACCACCTACAATGTAATCATCAGTAGGATCAATCACGTTGTGCACAGCATCGTATGCACCTCTGATGTTGAATACAGCCTGATCGTTGAAAGCACCTTTACCAGTACCCATGTAGATAATCACACGGTCGTTAGGCATCAGCCACGGAATACGGAACTCACTATTCTTACTATTTAAGATACCCACGTAACGTTCGGGATCCTTTTCTGAAGAATGAATGTCAGAACCCGTAAACTCATTGAACATAACGCTCGCGTTAGCATCGGCTATGATTACAGTACCCTCGGTTTCCCAAATCAAATCGGCGTTATCACCCTCCAAATCATATTTGTTCATGAACAGTGGGTCGTACAAATTGCCAGCATTCACCAGATTGTAGTTGAAACTCCAGTCGGAGTTGCGAGAATGCGTTCCTTCAGCATGAATTTCGTCATGGAGCAGACCGCTTCCAGATTTTTCCAACTTGGTGAAAACATCATCAGCACTACTGTAACCACTAATATCTGCAGCAAAATAATCATCGAAATAGTGGCCGTAGTCAACGGGTTGAGCATATTTAGAGCTAGCGGAGAGGTCGTTAATGAAGTCACCATTATTATTCCGTTTTGGTGCTTCATTTGAACCTGGTGCCCAGTCAAAACCATGCAGTGAGTTTGTGGAGAAGTCCCAGATATGTCCTCTGGTGCCAGTACCGGAATTTCCGTCATATGTAGGATCTGCACTGTAGGCAATGGTAAGGGTATATACAGGATTGCTCTTATTATCAGTATTACCAATCTTAATAAGGATGGTACCACCCTTATCTTTACCATCGACAAATTTGATATCTTTAATCATCAGTCTGGCCGTTGGACCGTCTTCTACTTGTTGATTTTGGGGGATCTCTTCTATATACGGGTTGCAGGTCAAGATGTTGCCAGACATCTTTTTGACAGTAATCTTGGTATCTTTATTATAGCCCCATAAATCAGCCAAGTAAGTCTCTGCGGCAAATGTATCCGGATTTGGCACGCCGTGCAGCACGTTTTCGTCATCGTAGCCTACCACTGAAGTACCATTGGGTACCCACTTAGCGAGCGGATAAACCTTTCTGTTAGGATTGAACACTACCTCCAAGAGCCTTGCCACACCGCAGGCTTTCTGTGCACCGCCATTGCCAGCACCGGACGGGAAGTACTCTATATTATTATTACCCCATCCGCTACTGGTGTAAGATAATTGTGAAACATCTCCATTCCATCCACCATACAGATAATATGTTTCACCTTCTAATACATTTATTTCAGGAGTGGTGCGTTCTGCTCCATTCCCAACATCGTTATAGGTGGTAACCGTTTTGTTTCCATTTTTATCAATTTTCACCAGATAGTATGGACAATTAACATCTACTGTTTGTTCGTTGGGACGGTCCCATTCTAATAGCCAGATGTTATCACCGTAAGAACTAATGTCTCCCACATACGTCTCATCGCCGTTAATACCATAAGTGTAGTAGTTCATGTTGACAGCCTGGAACGTCAGTTTCATCTTACCATCTTCCAATGGCATGAACTTATAGAAAGTACCTGTCTTAGGAATGTTGTTTGCCAAGTCGAATACGAAATCGAGCTCTCCATCATCACCGCGGCTCATGCCAGGAAGCTTGAATCCATCAACAGCATTGACAATCGACACTGGGCCATGGGGTGATGAGACAACGTTGGCATGCTGAGAAGCATCATCGCTACCTACATGCACCTCCAGGCCGCCTGGCATGATGTGCTCATTGGCCTGCAGCTCGCCAGTGATGTCGAATTTTGCAACGTAGGATTCTGTTTGTGTGTCATATTCATCAATCATAGTTGCCTGGTGGTCGCTGTATATCTTAATATGTACGATACGGGTATCGGGGGCAATGGCAAGGTCCAAATGCCCGTCTTCTGTGATGACGTAGCGTGTGTAATAAAGTACATAATTTCCTTGACTACAATCGTGGTCTTCTTTATAGAAATTACCTTCAGGTCGTGACCAGTCTGTCTCAGGAGTCGCACCTGGCGTGATGTAAACGTCTTCGCCTTCATCAAACTGACCATCGTTGTATTGATCAAAAAACGCTTTAGAACCATTATACGGTCCAGTCGGTGCGTCTGCTCCACCAGCAACACTTGAGAACACAGGAGCCGTTCCAGTATAAGAGAAGACTACACGGTCGCCTTCTTTCAGGTTACAGATACTGAAGTTTGCCCACTTCCCGTCATTAGGAGCGCGAAGTCCGTAGTTGAAACGCCAAGTTCCAGCATTCCCATCAATGGCAATTCTATTGTTTGCCGAAATTTTTGAGTTAGAAAGTACAATATATTTAGCTATGTGCCCATCATTATACTCAATACCAGTTCCTTCATTAGAAAGGGAGTATGAAGTATATGGCTTGCCATTTTCATTTTCATTATTATAACATTTCTTTTCATTATTTTCACTGAACTCATCATACATGTCATAATCCTCGAAGCCAGGGTCGTAGTTGAAGTAATCTTCGGCTCTCACCAGAGATTTGATTTCAATTTTGCGGATGCCAGAATAATTACCATTACACTGAACTTGAACAGGACCTGAATTATTAATTAAATATTCTTTTGAATTAGGGTAATTTTTTCCCTGGTATTCATAATATGTGGTATTTCGAGGCTCCACACTACCATAGATATTAAAATCTCCTCCGTCAGCATTTCCACATTCACCCCAAATGGTTACTACATCACCAGCTTTGAGGTCAGAGATGGTTGCATTTTGTGTGCCCTGGTTCGGTTGCAACTGAAGGTAGGTCTCATTGTAAGTGTCGCTTCCATAAAGACTCCAGACATTTTTGTTGGCGGATTCTACTGTAAGTCTTTCCGAAATAACATTGCCATCAATTTGAGGATGTCTGTCATTATCAAAACTTAATCTGCTATACCCATTGTAACCAGCATTTCCATACGGGGTAAAGTCAATGACATCAGTAACCACGTATTGCATAATACCGCGATCTTGTGCCAGAGCACTACTACCCAGCAAACATACCGATGCTAATAAAAGCAAATACTTTTTCATTTCCGTACTGTTTTTTTAGTTTGATTGAGTTATAAATTCTTTTTAATTAATTCTTTTAATAAGTTTACTTTTGTGCATCTTTTCCCGCCATGGCCAGTTGCAAGTTGCTTGCATGGCTGATTGGCTTTGAAATGCTGAAACTAAATGTTTCCTAAGATCTGTAGACCAACTCTGTTGTTGCCTTGAGTCGTCTTGATGGTCGTTCTAATTCTTGTCTTGAGCTCTTTCAGATGGTTGGATTACGATACGCTTGAATAGTTGGCTTACGTCGCGTTAGTTTTCACCATTGAGTATTTAGCTAGACTGAAATTTTCGGCTGCAAAGATATTGCACATTATTATTACTGTGTTTGCTTCAAGTAACTTTAATTTTTGGTGTGCGAACACATCCGCAAATTGTTACACTGCGCAAATTATTAGATCAATTTCGAAAACAAATTGATGTATTTCGTTGATCTGTTCACGGCTAAAATGTTTCTTCTTTGTGTATAAAACACTTGAGTGATTGCTGCTTCGAGCAGCTGAAATGCGCCGATGCGCAAGGGACTTCGCTGCCGTTTTTTCCATTAATGCACTGCAAAAGTAATACTTTTTTTTGAAATATGCAAGAAAATCAATACTTTTTTCGCTACGAATTTGACAAATTAGAAGAATTGGACGAATTGGACAAAAGAACTAAGGATTAGACATAATAACATAAGAACATGTGATTGTTTTAGACAAAAGAACAAAAGGACATAATGGATAGACTAAGGAACCAAAGGACCAAGGGATAGATCCGTTTGATCTGAGTGATCCGTGGTCGAAAAAGAAATTGGAATAATTACCAGAAATTCCTCAAATTGGTAGAGAACTAAGCGAAAACCTCTTTTCTTAGTATAAATCTTGAAATCATGTTAAAAAAGAGTTGTTGGTTTTGATTATTCAAAGAATAGTTGTAATTTCGCAACAGTTATGAGTAAGAACCTATATATCATTAGCGGATGTAATGGTGCGGGCAAGACGACTGCTTCTTATACAGTCTTGCCTGATATCCTTCATTGCAAGGAATTTGTCAATGCTGATGAAATTGCACGTGGTCTTTCTCCTTTCAACCCTAATAGCGTGGCTATAGAAGCCGGACGACTTATGCTTAAGCGTATAGAGTATTTGTTGGAAAGGAATGAGTCATTCTCTGTTGAAACGACACTTGCAACAAAGTCTTACATCAACCTTGTTCGTAGAGCCCAGAAGAAAGGATATAAAGTTAGTGTTCTCTTCTTTTGGTTAAACTCACCAGATTTAGCTTTGCTCCGAGTTGCAGAAAGAGTGGCAAAAGGAGGTCATGACATACCAGAGATGATTGTCCGTCGTAGGTATGTGGCTGGAATAAGAAATCTTTTTAGCTTGTTTATGTCAGAAGTGGACTATTGGGGAATATACGACAACAGTGAGTTTCCTCGACGGCAAGTTGCATGTGGTGGTAAGAATGCAGAAACGATAATCATAGAAGAACGTCTATTTAAAACCATTCAGAGCTATGTCAAATAAGGAGATTAAGGAGTTTTCGGAGAAACTGAAGAAGGGTCTCGAGATAGCAGAAAGGCGAATGCTTGAAGAAAAAGCATTGCGTAATGAGGATATAGTTGTATCTTCAGATGGTAAGGAAATACGTTACATTCCCGCAAGATTGGTTTTAGCGGGAACCCATGTCACTGATTAATCCTTATTGATAAATCAGTTCAATTTGATATTCTCCACGGTACTGACCGTTGTTTTTATGGACCCAATTATCCGTTGAATCCGGTAGATCCGTGTTCGTATTATATTCACATCGGAAGAAACGGAAAAAGAATCAGAATAACGGAAATAATCTCACACATAAATACTTGAACACAGATTGCTCGGATTGTACGGATAGTCCTTGGAGTCCATAGAGCCCTTAGAATGAATTCGTGGATTGATCCTTGAATCCTAAAATCCTTAGAACTGGAGTGGTCGAGAAGTATTTATCACAATTAGTGTGAAGAAGTAAAGCGGGGAGCGTTATTTTAAACATAAGAAGTAAAGGACATACTTGAAGACCAAGGAACCAAGGAATAGAGTGAGATCCGGTAGATTCGTGGTTGTTTTATTTTAACTCTTTGATAAAATAGAGAATGGCTTTCTTTAGCGGCGAAATCTCATTCTGAAGGATCCAAAGTATTTGGGAAGCGTCAACATCAAAATAGTGGTGAGCCGATAGGATATCCTCGAGAATGTCTAATGCAATACTTTTATTCTCAGAAGATAAAGATTCCATCTTTTAGAATACGTTTTTTCAAGCGTGGATTCAAGTTCGGGTGATTGCGAACGATGTCAACAGATGCACCTGTTGCATCCTCAAGAAACTCCTTGGCATCCATTAAAAGAAATGGATTAGCCGTCTCAGTGTCAACAAAGAGATCAATATCACTATTGGCATTCTGTTCCCCTCGTGCCGTAGATCCGAATAGCGACATAGACTTAATGCCATACTTTTCTTTAAGTATGTGCATATACTTCTTCAGGAGCTTAATGCAATCGTCTTTTGTCATATTCGAAATCGTTTTACGACGCAAAGATAAGAAATCTTTTTCAAACACCATTCATGTGAGCAGTTTTTTTTCTTCCCACTACACGATTTGAAGTATTATCAGGGATTTGGAAGAGAAATAAACTTGAACACGGATAGCTCAGATAGTCCTTGGAGTCCATATAGTCCGTAGAATGAATATGTGGATTAAGAGAGATAGAAGAAGATAAACGACAATAGATCCATAGATTAATTCCTTAGTTCTTTGGTCTATAAAAATTGTGAACACGAATTACCACGAATTATCCATTAATTGCTGCGCGTAGTCATTAATTATATGATTAATTATATGGTAATTATATGTTTTCTCGCACCACCGCGCCCCCGAAAAATTTAATGTTGAGTCCTTAGAATAACAGGAAGCGAATCGTACGGATGTACATAAGCAGAGAGAGAGTATTGCTCCTCTCTCTGCTCTTTGTTTATCCTAACTGAAGAACTTCTTCTACAGACAGACCCGTACTGTCTGCTATCACAGCCGTGGGGATGCCTGCGTCTTTCAGTCTTTTTGCTATA
>Ga0256404_1013084_pt1 | contig 10597 bp, 11 predicted proteins | sample RumenRJG_01DNA_FD_185990 | JGI IMG/M metagenome (GOLD analysis project Ga0256404, IMG submission 185990) | Bovine rumen microbial communities from Lethbridge, Alberta, Canada - RJG_01 | ecosystem: Host-associated > Mammals > Digestive system > Stomach > Rumen | place: Canada: Alberta | collected...
CGAAAGAAGTAGCCGCCAATACTTGGTTTCTACCTATTTTATATATGATACCAATATGGGCCATGGTATATTTCGACAGTCGTATAATTGCCATCTTCGTGATGTTGTGGGTATCTTTGCTCGACAGTAGTTTCGTGATAGCAATGCTTCATCCTCGTCGTAAATATCTCGATCACGAAATCTGCGAAGCTGAGGAGACTATAAAAGAATCAGCGGAACATTCTTTAGAAGATGTTGATACTTCATCCGATATACCATCGACACTAATGATTTCCGATGATACCGTTGAGATGATAAAGCATCAAATCGATGCGATCGTAGTCGAGAAGAAGGGTTTCCTTGATCCTCATCTTACACTTACCTCTGTTGTGGAGCAATGCAGTTTCGGGCGAACCTATGTGTCTACGGTATTCAATCGAGAGTATGGTGGGTTCTTTGAATATGTCAATACCTATCGTTTGCGCTATGCCGATGAATATCGCCAGAACCATCCTTATGCTACCAAGAAGGAAATACTTGAAGCCTCGGGATTCAGTTCACGTTCCGGTTACCTTAAGGCTCGTAATCGACTAGGATGGTGCGAGGAATAATCCTTGTGATTGGTTAATAAATAAGACCATAAAAAAAGTCGGTAATGTGATTCCACATTATCGGCTTTATATATTTAGGAATATTCTAATCTTTAGAAATCTTCATCGTCTGCGACATCTGTGAGACTCAAGTCATCAGGATTTGCATCGAATGTAGTACGATAGCTTTCCTCTGTGAGTTTGTCGTCATCGAAAGCATCATCATCGTCATCAACATCATTGTAATGATCTTCGATTTCCGGTGCATCATCATCGTTATCGATATCCTCGTTACCTAAGCCAGTTCCACTCTTGTCATCAAACTTCATGCGGATTTTCTCCATCTTAGGTTTCTCTTTAGCGAAGATAGCCTCTATCCAAGAACCCTTAGCGATTTCGAGAACCTCATATCCATCATTTACCTTCTTTTCATAGAGGCCACCAGCCTTGTGGAGTCTATCCTTTGGAAGGGTAGTAGTACTGATGTCGAATCCACTAGAGATAATATCCTGTATGCTCTGTGAAAGGCTTTCCCATCCACCTCCGAAGTTGCGGTCGAGCACCTCCATGAGTTTCGAAGCAGAGATATGATGGATATTCTCGTATGTCAAATCTGTGACTCTCATGATAGGCTTCTTCTTGATGGCCCATTTCACCTTGTTAGAATCATCGAGGCGAACAAGTCCAATCTTAAAACCGCGTGCCTCGTATTTAGCCACCACCTCAGGCTTGTCGACTTTTACCTCTTCGATGTTAAAAGCACTTTTGATCACATCGATATAATGTCTTTGGTTATCCTTCAGGTCTGAATCTTTTTCTGCTGCTTCCCACAATCGGAAGACATCGTTCTCCTGAATATCCCAGACATTACTCTTAGTTAACGACTTGAGAGTTAAGGTCTTTTCTTTCTTCATATTTAATTCTGTATTATTCTTGTGGTGCAAAAGTAATTACTTCTCGTTGAATTCGCAAACTTTTCTCCCACAATTTTTTATTATTTCAATCTATTTTCTCTCTTTCATTAGATTTTTATTATCTTTGCATTAAAATAAAAGAAAATGGAACCATTAGCAGAAAGATTAAGACCTCATACCCTTGATGATTATGTTGGACAACGGCATCTAGTTGGTGAAGGTGCTGTGCTTCGGAAGATGATAGATTCGAAGCACATATCGTCTTTCATCTTATGGGGTCCTCCCGGAGTCGGAAAGACGACTTTGGCCCAGATCGTAGCCCGTACTCTCGATGTACCTTTTTATACGCTTAGTGCCGTGACGAGTGGGGTGAAGGATGTTCGTGATGTCATCCAGCGGGCTCAGAGCAATCGCTTCTTCAACTCAGCATCACCTATATTGTTTATCGATGAGATTCATCGCTTTTCCAAGAGCCAACAAGACTCCCTTTTGGGTGCTGTCGAAAAGGGCATAGTGACCTTGATAGGAGCTACAACAGAGAACCCTTCCTTCGAAGTTATTCGTCCTCTGCTGTCACGTTGCCAACTGTATGTCTTGAAATCTCTCGAGAAGGAGGACCTCGTGGAGTTGTTGGATCGCGCCATCACCAATGATGTAGAGTTGAAAGAAAAAAATATCACGATTCGGGAGAATGGCGCACTTTTAAGATATAGTGGAGGCGACGCTCGCAAACTCCTTAATATTCTGGAACTTGTCGTAGAGTCGGCTAATGATGAGAAAATCGAGATTACCGATAAGATGGTAGAAGACTGTCTTCAGTCCAATCCTCTTGCCTATGATAAAAAAGGAGATATGCATTACGACATCATCTCGGCGTTTATAAAGAGTATTCGTGGAAGCGATCCCGATGCCGCACTATATTGGTTAGCTCGAATGATAGAAGGAGGCGAATCTCCTGAATTTATTGCGCGCCGACTTGTCATCAGTGCAGCAGAAGATATAGGGTTGGCTAATCCCAATGCCCTTCTGTTGGCCAATGCCGCTTTCGATGCCGTTATGAAGGTGGGATGGCCTGAAGGCAGAATTCCTTTGGCTGAGGCTACGGTATATCTGGCAACAAGTCAGAAGAGTAATTCTGCTTATCTTGGAATAAATGATGCTCTTCAACTCGTGAAGCAGACCGGCAACCTACCGGTTCCTTTGCATATCAGAAACGCACCAACCAGTTTGATGAAAGATTTGGGATATCATGATGGTTATAAATATCCTCATGATTATCCCGGGCATTTTACCCAACAAGAATATTTACCGCAGGAATTAGGTAACACCCGCATTTGGCATCCACAACATTCCGCTTCAGAGGAACGATTGTATAATTGGATGGTGACATGCTGGGGAGATAGATTTAAGGATTAAAAAAAGATGAAAATAGTAGAATTAGATGGCTATGCAGCCTTTCCGGGTGATATAAACCTAGATGACTTGAAACAATTTGGTGAATTTGTAATTTATGATAGAACTCCTGTTGATGAAATCGTGTCACGATCAAAAGACGCTGATGCTATATTAATAAATAAGGTACAGATTACCGATGAGATCATGGCACAGTTACCTCACCTTAAATATATCGGTGTGATGGCAACAGGATATAATGTCGTTGATATAGAGTCAGCTCGTCGTCGCGGCATCATCGTAACCAACATTCCGTCGTATAGTACAGACAGTGTAGCTCAGATGGTCTTCGCCCACATTCTTACGGTTACGAATAGGGTGGAGCATTATGCTCAGAAAAACCGAGAAGGATCATGGAGCAAGAACCCTGATTTCTGTTATTGGGATACCCCATTGATAGAATTGGCAGGAAAGACACTTGGTATTGTCGGACTTGGTAATATCGGAATGCGCGTGGCTCGTATTGCCCATGAGTTTGGTATGGATGTGTTCGCTGTCACGAGCAAGAACGCTTCCGACTTACCGGCAGGAATTCAGAAGACAACCTTGGATGGCTTGTTGGCAACGAGTGATATACTCACTCTACATTGTCCACTCACATCGGATACACATGAGATGATCAATGCAGACACCTTACAGAAGATGCGCCGAGGTGCAATTCTTGTAAATACAGGACGTGGTCCTTTGGTTAAAGAGCAGGCTGTTGCGGCAGCATTGGAAAGCGGTCAACTGGGAGCCTATTGTGCCGACGTGATGTGTAGTGAGCCACCTGCAGAAGACAATCCTTTGTTTGCTCATCCGAATGCTTTCATTACGCCACATATCGCATGGGCAACACACGAAGCACGACTTCGCCTCAAGAACATCTGTGTAGATAACCTGAAAGCTTTCGTAGCAGGTCATCCACAGAATGTAGTTAATAAATAAACGGTTATACATTATGCTTTACGAGGATCCTCATTTTGTACATACACTTCAGCAGACACTGGAGTTTATTGGTACATTTGCTTTTGCAATCTCAGGTATACGACTTGCTGCCGACCGTCATTTTGATTGGTTTGGTGGCTTTGTCTGTGGCTTTGCCGTTGCCATCGGCGGTGGAACGGTACGTGATGTGATGCTTGGTGTTACGCCGTTCTGGATGACCTCCGCGATATATATACTCATCACGTTTTTGGCCCAACTTGTTGTGATCGTCTTTAATCGCTATGTCAACAAGTTGAATCACGCCTGGCTTTTGTTCGACACGTTAGGACTAGCGTTGTTTACCATTGCCGGAATACAGAAAACCCTTTCGTTGGGGCATCCTTTTTGGGTAGCCATTATCATGGGAAGTATCACCGGTGCAGCAGGTGGAATCATTCGTGACGTACTATTGAATCAGGAACCGGTTATCTTTAAGAAAGAGATATACGCCATAGCCTGTATCGTAGGCGGATTTGTATACTGGGGATTATATTCCTTGCATTTTAACATAGCCTTAGTAGCTGTCACCTCGTTTCTCGTCGTTTGTCTCATTCGTTTGATTGCAGTAAGGTATCACATCTCCTTGCCTGTGTTGAATAATGAAGATGACTGATATTATTTTCGCAAGTTCAAGATAGAAGTGCAATTTTTCGGTGAGGTATAATCAAATAATCTATACCATAAAACACCGAGGGGTTTGGGGGCGAGCAGCCACCATGGAGTCGAAAAATCAACTAGCGATGCATATAAAAAAAAGGGAGACCGAAGTCTCCCTAAAATCAATTAATTTTGCATTGCTCATGTACAAACAACTGATTTCGGAGCAAAGATACACAATTTTTATCTTACTCCAGCAAGGAATAAAGAAAAAAGAGATAGCTGCAGCTATAAATGTTCATCCATCAACTATTACACGCGAAATAAAGCGTAATAGTGGCAAGAGGGGTATATACAATTGGAAGAGAGCTCAGAGCAATAGTATTTATCGTAAGCGACGCAATCCAGGTAATCGCACCATAAAGAAAGAAACAATGAGTCGTGTTATTGATCTATTGGTTACAGAGCAATGGTCACCCAAACAAATATCAGGAACTCTGGCTCTTGAGGGTATTCCCATATTTCATGAAACCATTTACAAGATAATACGCAAGGATAAGTCTCACGGTGGAGATTTATATAAGAACTGTCGCCATAGACTTAAACATAGAAAGCGACCTGTAGGTGCTTCTCGTTGTTTTATCCCTAATAAAATTAGCATAGATGAAAGGCCCAAAGAAGCTAACGGTAGCCGGTTTGGCGACTTTGAAATGGACACGATTGTTGGCAAGGATGGAAGTGGAGCAATTGTCACTTTGGTTGAAAGGAACACCAATATGCTGTCTATGAGAAAACTTGATAAAGGGAAGAACGCCAATGCCTTGGCGATGTCGATAGGGCGTTCTTTATTTTGTAGTCTGAAAGATATTTCGTATCTTTGCTGCACAGTTAAATGTTTTGTCATATTTGCAACTTATGTAGGAGTTTGTTTGCAAAGATAAACATTTAATGTCGGGGACGGAAGACATCATGAATCTTTTGTCCCCCTTTTGTATATTCTTTGCACACTTACCCATTTGAGACACTTGTTGCGTTATTAACTTGAATTCAGGGATGTGTAAAGGAAGTTAAATACATTAACGAGTTTAAAATAAAATGACAAAATTAAATATTTTATTTACATTTGTAATGTTAAACGCGTTAAACTATCTTGCCAAAAGATGTAAAAACATTGGCATTATTATTAACTTAAATCACATTTAAAATGAAAAAACTAAAAAAATTAACAATCCAAAATTTAGTGCTATGGATGTTGAAAAAATGAAACGTCTCAAAGGTGGTTACACTTTAAACACTGTCACTTGCTATTCTAGTGGTCACGCTGGTGATGATGGTAGCGCATCTCAAGACGGCGTCTACGGTGACTAAATTATTTCATTAAATCTCCCAGTGGGCGCAAACCTATGGGTGCGCCCACTTTTATATTAGATATAAAATGATTCTTATTCTTACTAATGATGGAGACCTAAGTTCAGACTTAGTACAAGATTGGCTTGATTATTATAACCACCCTTTTATTAGAATAAACACTTACGACTTCATTAACCGTCGTCTTAAAATAACATTAACAGGCATGCAATTAGCTTGCGAACTTGATAACAAAGAGTTCCATCAAGTAATAAACTATTTCACCTATATACTAAAAGATAGAAACTGGCTAACTGATTACCATAGTGTGAACATCAATAAGTTTGATGTATTATGGCAAGCTGCTAGGTGTGGTTTAAATGTTCCCGATTCATATATCGTCAATAGCAAGATGGACCTTAAAGATCTTACAGGAAAAATTATTTCTAAGTCTATCCTTGATCCAATATTACCTTCATGGGGAAATAAACACAAAAGCATGATGTATACTACCATATTGGATAAGAATAATTTTGAACATCTGCCAAAAATGTTTAATTTAGACTATATCTGCATGATTCATACAATGCATATCTCAAGATATCTTCATAACATTGAAAAATTTGAAATTACCAAAATATGAAAATAGTACAAAGTTTCTGGAGCAAACCCATGCTTAACTCCAATAAAAACACCTACCAAAATCGTTTCAATGGAGGATGGTTTAATTATCGTTATGCATTATGTGCCATGGCATATAGTTGTTTAACATTACGTAGATACTATGATGATGTAGAACTATATACCGATAACTATGGCATAGAACTCTTCCGTGATGAATTGCACTTGCCATATACTCGTTTCCACAATATACTAAATAATCTGGATATAGATGAATGTTTTTGGGCGACTTTCCTAGCCTACTTTCAGGACTACATTACAGGAAATGAGTTGTGTGAATATATTAAACAGAATAATCTAATAGAAGGTATAGATATTGGCACCATCAAAGAAAATATTTTCTATATAATGATTCAAAATGTATATGACAATAATGTATTAGAACTAAAAGTTGATTAAAAATGAAAGTTGAAAAACTAGTATTATATATAAGTTCATTTATGGCCTTTATGCCACTTCTCATAAAAGGTCAGACTATAACGGGGAAAGTATGTGACCAAACTGGTAAAGCCGTGGAATATGCAAATATAGTGTATCTGGATTCATATATGCATTATCAGGCAGGGAGTATTACTAAAGAAAATGGAGCTTTTTCAATTCCCATTGTGGATGACAAAGTATCAGGTTATCTTATAACATCATTCGTTGGAATGTCTTCTGATACAATTAAAATTAGTAGCGATGTGCAGCAACCACTACTTATTGTTCTGAAAACTCAATCTGAAGAATTGAATGAAGTAGTAGTGAAGGGTACACGTAATCTATTCAAAAACGGACAAGACATGATCACTGCCAATGTCCAAAATACAATTCTTGCCAAAGCTGGAAATTTAGACAAGCTAATGAATCAAATCCCCTTTGTCTCTGGTGGAGGTGGCAAATACAACGTATTTGGACGTGGTGAAGCCGTAGTATATCTAAACAATCGTAAAGTCTACGATAACAACATCCTTAATACCATCAATTCCGATCAGGTGAAGAAGGTACAAGTCATAACAAATCCTGGTACACGCTATTCTGCAGATGTAAAAGCTGTAATCAAGATCTACACAATAGATAACCCTGATGGTATAGGTGGTAATGTCTATTCCAATCTTACATTCGGTCGGAAGTTCTCTAATTATGAAGGCGCGTCAATAGTATACAACCTCGGCAAATGCCAGTTTGTTGGCGGTATTGGATATGCAAATTATAAAACCCGTGAATATGCAGAAGACAGGACTGCTATACTCACAGACCCCAATAAACTATATACCAACGATGTGACATTGAACTATAATATGAACTTCAAAAGTACTAATCTAGGAATAACTTTCCAACCTTCAAGCCTGCAGACTTTGGGATTCAACACACAACTAACAATGTATGAGCACAAGCATCTAATAGATGATGCACGCATAAATCATTTCACTAACGATGTTGAGGATTTCTATGCTGATGGGCGGAATATTTCTAAGATCAAACCAACTAAGTGGCTCACAAATATGTTTTACTCGCAATCAATAGGTAAAACTAGAATAGATCTTACTAACGATATATTACTAGGAAAGCAAGGTAGAACCAGTGCTTATGACGAACAGAGCAAAGTAAGCGTATCTACGGATAATAAGTCGGACTATCTAATGAACTCATTTGTGGCTGACCTGAATACCCAGTTGAGCAGCAGATTCTCCCTCAACTATGGTGGTGAATTTACTTATTCCCATCATAAGCAAAGCTTTGATTTTGCAGAAGAAAACATTGAAACCGAGATGAAAAAGACCCAAAACAAAAACGAGCAACTGCTTGGTGCCACTTTTATCAACTTATGCACCTCTATAGGTAAGTTCTCCTTCACCGGTGGAATACGATATGAATATGCAGATTGGAGCTATTTTATGAATAACATGAAACAAAAATCACAGAGCAAAACCTACAGCAATTTATTCCCAACATTGAATATTGCATATAATCCAAATCAGTTCACAAACGTATCACTAGGTTATAGGCAGACTGTAAGACGCCCTGGGTACGCAGAACTGAACGATAATATAGAATACCAAAGCAGATACTACTATGTTCAAGGATATTCTTTATTTACGCATTCTATCAATTTACTTGCTTCTTATAAAAATTTTCGCTTAATCGGCTCATGTGATTTTGTTAATGATGATATTGTAATGACAAGAAACATTTTTGGGACAAAACAAGATATCGTTTTATCTAAAGCTAGCAATATCTCTAACTACGTAAGATGGAGCGCAGGTGCGAACTGGTGGCACAAATTCGGTATCTACACCCCTTATTTGGAGTTCGGAACAGGAAGTCAGACTTTTTCATATACCTACATGAATATGACGAAGCATTTCAATGATCCATATGTAAACTTCAAAGTACATAACACATTCAGTTTAAGAAAGAATCTGAATATTATGCTTTTTGTGGATTATTATGGAAAGAACTATTCTCTCTTCAAAGAAACAACAGAACAATGGAACACACAATTGTCTGTATCAAAAGACATTCGAAACTGGTCTTTCCAGCTATCACTAAATAACATGTTGAGTCCACGCTCACATACCAGTACAACTCGATGTAACTGGGTAAATGACATATCATACAGCAACAGAGATAACCGTAATGCATCTCTGCTTATCTCATATACCTTCAACTATAAACAGAAGAAGTATAATACTAATACAAGAACAAGTGAAATTAATCGTTTCTAGAAAAAGATATGAAAAAGAAAATCGAAGTAATAGCTTTGGCTTTATTCTCGACGGGATGCGCAAGTTCTCATCTGGAATTTACAGATTCGTCCAACCTTACTATCAACAAACATCCGTTACAAATATCGGACGAAAACACGATGGCAGAATTCCCTATGAATGAAGATTATTTATCCCCTAACTATACAGGAGGATACGATTTAAATTTTATCACCAAAGCCAATTTTAATAAACAATATGCAGCATATCACCTCATAAAAGACTGTATCAACGATATTCCGTTAAAGGGAAAGCAAATAAACTTTATTTTAGCAGATAAAGTAATTGTATGTAGTCTTGATAAAGAATATCGTAATTGGAAGCCCAACTATACCTTTGATAGCAAAGGCGTTGCCTGTATTGAAATAGAAGACGAATGGAAAACAGATCAAACTCTTCAACCAGGTAAGTGTTGGCGTAACCTCATCATTTTAGGCACAAAAAAACGTATTCTCTGTGTTGATCGGGTAAAGTTGAAGGGGAGGTATTATGCCATCGTCTATGTGATGCAAGCTGAGAAGAAAGAATATTCATTTGCAACTTTGTATCATTGGAACATCACACAACCGGAATTATTGCCGAACACAGCTAGTTCACTTGCAGTTTTTGCTGATATAACAAAAAAGATAATCATAGTTAATCAATAATTGGATATAATGAGGAAATTCCCTATTCTGCAGCAGCATAATGTTATGGATTGTGGTCCAACGTGTATTGCCATGATCGCCAAGTATTATGGGATAAACGAGATGCAATTGCCATGTATTCTGTATTGGAATCAAAACCATTTCGTCGTATTATATGAGATCAAAAAGAAAGGTATTTATTATCAGCTAGTAAAAAATCAATTGGATATTTAATTCTTTTATTTACAATCCAAATTTCCGAAGGTCAATCAAAGCATATAGAAATGTTCGTTCATTCCTAAAATATTTTATAGCAACTTTTCACTTGCTAATTAATTCCGGAAGGGGAGGGTGTGTCAAAATTGAATTGACACACCCCGTTTTATCTTAAACCTTAAGATGCTATTATTCTTGCATCTTTGCCTTCTCGGCATATTCGGATGGTGACATACCGTAATATTTCTTGAAGAGGGTCGAGAAATGTGGTAGACTGTTGAAACCTACAGCATAAGCAACCTGACTGATGTTTACTTTGTTTTCACGAATCAGGCGCGCAGCTTGTTTCAGTCGAATGTTTCGTATAAAATCGCTCGTGGCAATACCCGTGATCTGCTTCATCTTACGATGTAACTGTACTCGACTCAAACCGATATCGCTGGCCAACTGTTCTACGCCATATCCTGAATCGGTATAATGTG
>Ga0256404_1013085_pt1 | contig 10596 bp, 10 predicted proteins | sample RumenRJG_01DNA_FD_185990 | JGI IMG/M metagenome (GOLD analysis project Ga0256404, IMG submission 185990) | Bovine rumen microbial communities from Lethbridge, Alberta, Canada - RJG_01 | ecosystem: Host-associated > Mammals > Digestive system > Stomach > Rumen | place: Canada: Alberta | collected...
CTGCGGCGCCTGCGGCTCGGCTCGCTCGAGTCGCTCGAGCTCTCGCCGGAGCTCTTCGCGCTGATCCGCGAGGACGAGCGCTTCTGTGCGCATCTCCATCTGCCGCTGCAGGCCGGCTCGGACGCCGTGCTGCGCGCGATGAACCGCCACTATGACACGGCGGAGTTCGCGCACCTCATCGAGGGCGTGCGTCGCGAGGTGCCGGGCATCGCGATCTCGACGGACATCATCGTGGGCTTTCCGGGCGAGACGGAGGAGATGTTCGCGGAGAGCCTCGCGTTCGTCGCGCGCCTAGGGTTCTCGCGCATGCATGTGTTCCCGTACTCGCGCCGCACGGGCACGCCTGCCGCGCGCATGGTGGATCAGGTGCCGGAGCCGGTGAAGAAGGAGCGCGTCCACCGCATGCAGGCGCTCGCGCGGGAAAAGACCGCCGCCTTCGAGCAGTCGTTTCTCGGCGAGACGCTGCGCGTGCTCTTTGAGACGCGCGCGGACGGCGTGACGGACGGGCTCACGGACAACTATATCCGCGTCTACGTGGCGGACGACCTGCCGAGCGGCACGCTCGCCGCCGTGCGCCTCGATCGCCTCTACCGCGACGGCGTCTGGGGCAGTGTCGTGCGCGTGGAAAAATAATTTTGCCGCGGGGAGGGATTCGCCCGCGCTTTGGCGAAAAATACCTATGTTTGGAAGAAATACGGGGAAGCCGCGCTGACGCGGAGCACGGAGCTTTCTGGTGCCGCGCGCAGTCTTTGCAGCGAACTCCAGCGGAAGGAGGTGACGAAGATGGCAGATTGTATCTTTTGCAAGATCGCACGCAAGGAGATCCCGTCGAGTCTCGTCTATGAGGACGAGACGGTCGTCGCGTTCAAGGATCTCGAGCCGCAGGCGCCTGTGCATGTGCTCGTGATTCCGAAGAAGCACATCGAGAGCCTCCTCGCGCTCACGGACGAGGACAAGGCGCTCGTCGGCCATATCCTCGCGGATGTCGTGCCGCAGCTCGCACGTGAGCTCGGCGTGGCGGAGAAGGGATTCCGCGTCGTCGCCAATACGGGCGAGGAAGGCGGGCAGAGCGTGAAGCATCTGCATTTCCACCTCCTCGGCGGGCGTTCCATGCAGTGGCCCCCAGGCTGACGGTATCCGTTTGCCAGTTCGGCGGCGCGCCCCGTTGACAGCCGCCGGAAGAAGAAACCTATTGACATAGGCCGGTGCTTTCCGTTATAATACTACGGTATGGTTACTGTGGTAACTGACCTACGTCAAGTGGAGGGGGGGAAACAAATGGCAAACGAAATCAAAGTTGGTAAAAACGAATCGATCGATAGTGCTCTCCGCCGCTTCAAGCGCATGTCCCAGAAAGCTGGTACGCTCGCTGAGGTACGCAAACGTGAACATTACGAGAAACCGAGCGTTCGCCGCAAGAAGAAATCCGAGGCAGCTCGTAAACGCAAATACAGAGGCTGAAACGCCTAGGTATGGAAGCGGCGCCTGCACATGCAGGCGCCGTGTTTTTATGCGCCGCGCAGGGCGCGGCGCGATGAATATGGAGGCAAGGATATGTCTATCAAGGAACAGCTCACAAGAGATATGAAAGAAGCCATGAAGGCGCATGAGAAGGAGCGCCTCACCGTCATCCGCTCGGCGCGCGGCGCCATCCGTCAGGCGGAGATCGACGGCGGTCATACGGAGCTTGACGACGAGGGCGTCATCGGCGTCCTCAGCAAGGAAGTCAAGATGCGCAAGGACTCCATCGAGGAGTTCGAGAAGGGCGGCCGCACGGATCTCGTGGAGAAGACGCAGGCGGAGATCGATGTGCTCATGAAGTACCTGCCCGCGCAGCTCTCCGAGGAGGAGGTGCGCGCGCTCGTCGCTGAGGCTGTCGAGAAGACGGGCGCGAAGGAGCCGAAGGACATGGGCAAGGTCATGGGCGCGCTCATGCCGAAGGTCAAGGGCCGCGCGGACGGTAAGCTCGTGAACCAGCTCGTGCGCGCGCAGCTCGCGAAGTGACAGGTTGACAATCTCCTCGCGCGTGACGTAGAATGGATTAGATTGTTTGACAGCAGGGATGGGAGATTCCCGTCCTGAACGTTTTGAATGAGGGTGTGCGAGCAAGATGAATTACCGGCGGATCTTGGTGCTTTTGGCGGCGTGCCTGCTCTGGGCCAGCTCCTGTTTCGCCTCGGATATGAGGTTTGTGGATGCGAACGGCTATACGGGCTATTATGTGGACGCGAGCTCGGTCAGCTACGAGAGCGTAGCGGCCTGCGACGCGACGATCGCCGTCATCAAGGCGGACAGGAACCGCATGTTCTGCTACACGATGCATTTCGACCGGGGAAGGGGCGTCTATCAGATCCTCTCCTCGCAGGTGCTGCGCTACGACACGAAGGAGGTTCTCTCCACGGGCGGCGCGGAGACGGCGGTGCATCCCTACGGCATTTATTCTCCGATGAAGGAGATCGTCGATTTCATCTACAATGACCTGCCGCACGGCGCTCTGCCGCCCGCGGCGAGCGAACCGGCGGAGGACGCTGTGACGGCGCTTCTTCCCTGATACTGCGGCATGAAAAACAAAAAAAGACCGGATGTAGCGCATCCGGCAGACAGAAAAGCAAGAACAAATAAAAATAAGTGCTTTTGAGTAGGTCGATTTCTCGACTGGCTTCATTATATAGCCTGACGGCGTCTTTGTCCAGCATCGTTTCAGATATTTTTCAGGAAATTTTTCAAGAGGCGCTGTATGGACGTGCAGGCGCGCAGGCCACGAGATAGGGCGCATCGCCGCGCGGGTGATTGCCGCGCAGGGCTTGCGGCCTGACATTGGAGGGATTCCTATGGAGGATTTGGGAAAGCTCAAGAAACGGACAGCGTGGCTGTCCATTTTTTCCAATACGACGCTTGTGATTCTGAAGCTTATGGTCGGGCTTTATGTCGGCGCCGTGAGTCTCATCTCCGAGGCGCTGCACTCGGGCACGGATCTCATCGCGGCGCTCATCGCGTTCTGGGCCGTGCATAAGTCCGAGCTGCCGCCGGACAAAGAGCACGACTACGGTCATGGGAAATATGAGAACCTCTCGGCTGCGGTGGAGGCGCTGCTCATCGTCGGTGCGGCCATCGGCATCGTCTACGAGGCGGTGGATAAGTTCCACAGGGCCGAGACGCCGGAGTTCCTTGAGTACGGCATCGCCATCATGGTCATTGCCATCGTCATCAATTTCATCGTTTCGCGCCGCCTCATCCGCGTCGCGAAGCTCACGGGCTCGCAGGCACTCGAGGCGGACGGGCTGCATCTCTCGGCGGACATCTGGACGTCGGTCGGCGTGCTCACGGGCCTCGTGCTCATGCAGCTCACGGGCTGGGCGTGGCTCGACCCGGTCATCGCAATCTTCGTCGCGGGCATCATCTTCCGCGCGGGCTGGCGCATGATCGTCGAGTCGGCGGCGGAGCTCACGGACGCGAGCCTAGCGCCGGAGGAGGAGGAGGCCATCGGCGCGATTTTCGACCATGTGCCGGAGGTCAGGGGCTGGCACTGCCTGCGCACGCGCAAGTCCGGCTCGTACAAGCTGCTCGATGTGCATATCCTCTTCGACGGCAATATGCACCTCTCGCGCGTCCACGCGGTCTGCGACGAGATCGAGCAGGCGATCCGCGCGCAGTTCGGCACGTTCGACGTGCTCATCCACGCGGAGCCGGTGGACGGCCACACGCAGGACACGAAGAAGAGCGTCTACGAGGATGCGCACGACACGCACCCGCTTGTGGATCCATACAAATAATGGCGCGCCCGCGGCAGGATTTTCCAGCGGAAGCGCGAATATAAGCATCATGGTATTTCGATGAATCCCCAGGAGCGCCGGCCGCAGGGGGCAGCGCGATGGGTAGATTCCGTGAGAGCGGACGCTTGGCGTATCGCTCCCTGTAAGCAGAGATAGGAGGAACCTTTCATGCATGGCAAGAAATTCCTGAGTGTGCTCCTGAGCGCTGTCTTTCTCGTCTCGACGATGGGATCGGCCATCGCGGCGACGCCGGAGACGGTGCAGGCGAAGCTCGAGATGGTCGAGAGCGATACCTACGGCCAGCCGCAGACGGGCTCCATCATGGAGCGCATCAACAAGCTCGAGAAGGACTATGACGGCAAGCACCGCACGGGCTCGATGATGGCGCGTACGAATGCCATCTACAGCAGCCTCTACGAGAACGCGGGCGCACCGTCCCTCCTCGCGGAGCTCAACGGCATCGAGTGGACGATCCGCCACGAGGTGAGCGCAGAGCCCGTCGAGACGCGCGTCACGGACATGGAGACAGGGGTCAGCGGCAAGACGAGCGAGGGCACGTACAACGCGCGCATCCGCAAGCTCGCGGACTTTGCGTTCGGCGCGAACGCGCTGCCCATCGAGCTCACGACGGTGACGGGCAACACGCTCGTCAAGATCGCGCTCGCCGAAGAGGTGACGTCGAAGAATGTCAAGAAGGGCGATACGGTACGCTTCCAGGTGGCGGAGGACGTCATCGTCGACGGCAGGCTGGTCTTCGCGAAGGGAGAGCCGGGCACGGCGGTGGTCGCGAAGGTGCAGCAGGCGCGCAACTTCGGCCGCAACGCGAAGCTCGAGCTCACGGACTATCGGGTGAAGTCGATGGACGGCACGCTCGTTGACTGCTACGTCGGCGCGGAGGCGGAGAACGAGATGAAGCAGTACGCGATGGCGGCAGGCGCGAGCCTCGCGGGCATCATCATCCTCGGTCCGATCGGCGTCATCGGCGGCGCGTTCGTCAAGGGCAAGGACATCGACCTGCCGGCCGGCACGGAGATGTTCATCCAGACGAAGGCCGACACATCGCTCTACGGCGTCACGACGACGCTCGCCGCGCAGTGAGACGGAGACGCGCGGAGAGAAGTTTTTCGCGGCATTTTTTGCGCGTGCCGGGAGGGTCTTTCGGCGCGCGGGATATGATTTTGGGGATTGCCTCACGAGAGGCTTTCCTGCAGGCGGACGGCTGCTGGATTTTGCTGCAGCCGCCCGCCTTTTTCGTGGGAACTTTTTTGCGGGGCGCGTGTTTTGGCGCGCGTTTTCCCGCCGGGCCGCCGCTTGCGGTTGCAACAATCTCCGCGATGTTATAGAATGAACAGAGTATCTTTTTTGGACGCGCCAGGAGTATCGGCGACAGCTGGCGCCGAGATGTCGTTACGCAGCAATAGGAGCGCATTGATATATGAAATCGTTGACACGTAAACAGGTTTCTCTATGTCTTGGGATGATGGTGGCAGGGATGCTCCTGCCGGGAGCGGTGCAGGCGGCTTATCGGGGATCGAGCGACGCGGGCATGAACCGCCTCGATTTCATCGAGAACCAACGCCGCGCAGAGCGGGAGAACCAGCCCTCGGAGGCGCAGAAAAAGCTCGCCGCTGAGACGCAGGAGATGCAGAAACACCTGCGCTATCCCGTGGATCCCCAAAAGCCGGCCCCGGCGTCTTTCGAGGGGGACGATCTCACCTATGATCAGACGACGGGCGAGTTCACGGCGGTCGGCAAGGTGCACATCGTGCAGATGGACGGCCATCTGTTCGACTCGCCGGACAGCGTGCGCGGCAACCTGCAGAAGCAGCAGGTCGAGATCCCCGGCAAGGCGCATGTCATCCAGATCACGCCGGGACAGCCGCGTGTAGAGCTCGACGGCTACCGCGCGTTCTATCGCTACGGCGCGAAGACGGGCTCGCTGGAGAGCGCGAAGGGCAAGGTGGATCATCAGTACGTCTCGGGCAAGCGGTTCGAGTTCTACCCCGACCACATCGTCATCTACGACGGCACGACGACGAAGTGCGGCGCCGCCCGCCCTGACTATCACCTGAGCGCCGAGCGCATCGAGCTCTATCCCAATGACAAGATCATTCTCTACAAGGCGAAGTTCTGGGTCAAGGGGACGGTGCTCTATGCGCGCGACCGCTATGAGCAGGATCTCACGAAAGGCGATACGTCGCGCATCTTCCCGCGCATCGGCTATAACAAGGATGCCGGTGTCTGGCTGAAGCAGGATCTGTCGCAGTCCATTGCGAACCGCGTCTGGACGGAGGAACATCTCTATATCGATCAGAAGCACGGCGGCCGGAGCTATGGCGATTTCCGCTGGGAAACAAAAAAGGCGGGCACGCTTTCGCTGGCCTATGGCTATTACAAAGACGGCGATGAGCACTGGGTGAAGCGCAAGCCGAATTTTGACTGGAACTACGATCATCTCATCAAGGGAACGCCGTATAGCTATGGCTTCAGCTACCGTGTCGGTCGCTGGGAGAACCAGTCAAACGGCATCGAGAGTACGCACAGCGTCTATGGCTTCCATGTCAGCCGCACGCCCATCTCGTTCCATCGCTGGTATCTGACGCTCGATGCCGGTTATACGATCACGAGAGAGAGTTACGATGACTCGATCGTCAGGGGCCTCAACTATGATGTGGGGCTGATCCGGGATTTCAACGAGCGCTGGGCGGCCTATACGGCGTATGGCTACAAGAGGAACAATACGAAGAATTCGCTCTTCGACGTCGATCTCGATGATTACTCGCAGAAGATCCAGGCGGGTGTCAGCTACCGCGTCACGGATCGCGACCGCGTGGCGGCGGCGCTCGAGTGGAACGCGCAGAGCGGCAATCTGCATGATGTCGACTATTACTGGTTCCATGATTTCCACTGCACGCAGCTCATCCTGCGCTATCGCTCGAAGCAGGATACCTGGAGGGTGCAGTGGCAGTTCACGCCGTGGTGAGGAGAGAGACGATGGGAAGGGAAACTGCTGATCTCGTGAAGCGTCTGTCGGGCCGACGCATCCTCGTCATCGGGGATATGGTGGCGGATATCTATATCGATGGGCGCATCTCGCGCATCTCGCGCGAGGCGCCCGTGCTCGTACTCGAGCAGGCGGGAGAGAAAATCGTCGCGGGCGGCGCGGCGAATGTCGCGCACAACGCGCAGACGCTCGGCGGCTCTGTCTACGCCGTCGGCCTGCTCGGCGAGGACGCCGCGGCGCAGGGGCTCGCGGACATCCTCGCGGAAAAGGGCGTCCAGACGGCGGGGCTTTTCCGCGATGCCGCGCGGCCGACCATCTCCAAGACGCGCATCATCGCGGGCGGCCGCGCGACGGTCAGCCAGCAGATCGTGCGCCTCGACAAGGAGAGCCACGCGCCGCTGCGGCGCGAGACGGAGGGCGAGATGCTGCGCTATCTCGATGAGATCCTGCCGCAGATGGAGGGCATCGTGCTCTCAGACTACGGCGCGGGGACCATCACGGAGGCCGTCAAGGACAAGCTCATCGGCTATGCCCGCGAGCATGGCCTGCCGAGCATCGTCGACTCGCGCTACGACATCCGGCGGTTCCGCGACATCGGCTATGTCAAGCAGAACGACGCGGAGCTCGCGGCGGCCGTCGGACGGGAGCTGCCGGACGAGGCGGCTCTCATGGCCGCGGGGCGCGAGCTCCTCGCGGAGCTCTCTGCGGACGGCGTGCTCGTCACGCGTGGCGAGCAGGGCATGATGCTTTTCTCGCGAGACGGCACGGTCACGGATATCCCCGTGAGCGATAGGAGCGAGGTCTACGACGTCTCCGGCGCGGGCGATACCTGCGTCGCGACCGTCATCCTCGCCCTCGCAGCGGGCATCGAGGCGCCGGAGGCCGCGCGCCTCAGCAACGTCGCGAGCGGTATCGCCGTGCGCAAGCTTGGCACGGCGACCGTGAGCGCGGCGGAGCTTGTGCGCGCGCTCGACGCGCAGGGCGACGCGGCGGACTGAAGCTGCGGGGCGCCGCACAGGGCATGGGGCGGATGGAGGCTGCGGGCTGCCGTGGGCGGCTCGCAGAGGCGCCGCCGCAGGCATTACGAGCACAGACGGAGGAGAAGAAATGCTGATACATCCCGATAAGATTGCATCCTTTTGCGCGACGCTGCGCGAGGCGGGCGCGACCGTCGTCTTCACGAACGGCTGCTTTGACATCCTGCACGCGGGTCATGTGCGCTATCTCGAGCAGGCGAAGTCCTACGGCGACATCCTCGTGCTCGGGCTCAATACCGATGCCTCCGTGCGCGAGAACAAGGGCCCGCAGCGCCCCATCAACAGCGAGCGCGACCGCGCGGCCGTCGTCGGGGCGCTGCGCGCCGTCGACTACGTCGTGCTCTTCGGCGAGAAGACGGCCGAGACGATCATCGAGAAGGTGCATCCCGACGTCTACGTCAAGGGGGCGGACTACGAGGGAAAGCCCCTGCCTGAGGCGGACGTCGTGCGGCGCTGGGGCGGGCGCGTCGCCTTCGTTCCGATGGTCGCGGGCCGCTCGACGACGCATGTCATCGAGAAAATCCAGGAGGGGGCCAGGGAGCCATGAAGAACATCCTCATCGTCAAGCTCAGCTCGATCGGCGATGTCATTCATGCGCTCCCCGTTTCCTATGCGATCAAGGAGACATACCCGGAGACGCATCTCACCTGGGTCGTCGAGCCGCCCGCCTATGATATCGTCGCGATGGACGCGTGCGTCGATGAGATCATCGTCTTTCAGAAAAAGGAATTCCGCTCGCTGGGCGGTTTCCTGCGGGCGTTCGGCCCGCTCAAAGAGAAGCTGCAGGCGCGCCGCTACGATGCCGTGCTCGACCTGCAGGGACTCTTCAAGTCCGCGGCCATTGCCTATCTCGCTCCCGCGCCGAAGGGGCGGAAATACGGCATGTGGAACATGCGCGAGGGCAGCCAGCTCGTCTCCGCGCCTGTCGTCGGGCCGCACGCGCACGCGCATGTCATCGAGCGCTACCTCGACGTCGCACGCGCCATCGGCTGCGCGGTGCGCGAGGTGCGCATGCCGCTGCGTGTGCCCGAGCGCGCGCAGGCGCGGGCGCAGGCGCTCTTCGCGCAGGCGGGCGCGCGCATGGAAAATCCCTACGTCGCGCTCATCGTGGGCGCGAGCTGGCCGACGAAATGCTGGCCCGCAGAGCATTTCGCCGCGCTCGCGGACTGGCTCTACGAGCAGGGGCGCATCCCCGTGCTCGTCGGCAGCGGCGCCGTCGAGGCGCAGACGGCCGCGCGCATCGAGCGCGCGGCGGAGATCCCGCCCGTCAATCTCGTCGGATGCATGAGCCTCCAGGAGCTCGCCTTCGTGTTCCAGCGGGCGGCCTGCGTCGTCGGCGGCGATACGGGGCCGACGCACCTCGCCGCGGGGCTCGGCGCGCCGACCGTCATGCTCATGGGGCCGACCTACCCGCAGCGCACGGGCCTCTACGGCCAGATGGAGAACGTCCTCGTCGCGGATCATCCCTGCCGTGAGTGCATGAAGCGCGCCTGCCCGAAAGGCCTCGACTGCCTCGCGGCCATCGCGCCGGAGCAGGTGGAGAGAAAAATCGGGGCGCTGCTGCGCCTCGCGTGAGCGGGTCGCGTGGAATCCGTACTGTCCACAGGAAAGGAATGTCTCGATGTACCGAACGATCCTCGTCATCAACACCATGCATATCGGCGACCTCATGCTCGTGACGCCGGCGCTGCGGACGCTGCGCGAAAGCTATCCGGAGGCCGAGATCACGCTGCTCACGGACAAGCCGCTCGGCGATCTCGTGCGCTGCAACAGGAACATCGACGAGTGCCTGCTCATCGACAAGCACGGCGCGGACAAAGGCCTGCTCGCGCTCGTGCGCTTTATCCGCCGCATCCGCAGGCGCCATTTCGACCTCGTCATCAACCTGCACCGCAACGAGCGCGCGAGCGCCATCGCGGCCTTTTCCGGCGCGAAGCGCATCGTCGGCTACGCACAGCCCTTTTTCCGCCGCTTTTTCGACCAGGTGCTGCCGAACAACGCCATGGCGGACACGCCGCCGGACCGCGTGAAGCATCAGGTGCTCTGCCACCTCGATGTGTTGCGCGAGGCTGCGGGCGTCACGCGCATCGACGACCGGGGCCTCGAGATGTGGCTGCCGGAAGAGGCCGAGCAGCAGGCGGAGCGCCTCTGGCAGGAGCATATCCTGCGCGGCGAGGGCGGCAGGCGCGATGGGAAAACGCCGCCGCAGGTCGTCGCGTTCAACATTGGCGCGAGCTGGGCGACGAAGCGCTGGCCGGCGGACTATTTCGCCGCCTGCGCGGATGAACTCCTGCGCGAGGGCTACGACGTGCTCTTCCTCGGCGGGCCGACGGACGTCGCGCTCGTCGAGGGCTGCACCGCCCTCATGGAGGAGCGGCAGAGCCCACGCCTCCACGTGCTCACGGGCAAGGTCAGCCTCGCCGTGCTCGCGGGGCTTCTCGAGCGCTCGTGCCTCTTCCTCACGACGGACTCCGGCCCCATGCACGTCGGTGTCGCGATGAACGTCCCCATCGTCACGATGTTCGGTGCGAGCCCCGTGCCGACCTTCTACCCCTACGACGCGAAGGACATCCTCATCAAGACGCCGGAGCCCTGCCACCCCTGCGGTATCCACGATTGCCCGAAAAAGGGCGCGGCGCACATGGCCTGCATGAAGCACATCCCCGTCGCCGTCGTCATGCGCTACGTGCACGAGCTTTTGGCGGCGTACGGCGGCCGCCCCGCGCGCGAGCTGCCGCGCAGCGGCGCGGGCAGCCATGCCTGCCGGATCGTAGAGCTTTAA
>Ga0256404_1013087_pt1 | contig 10596 bp, 10 predicted proteins | sample RumenRJG_01DNA_FD_185990 | JGI IMG/M metagenome (GOLD analysis project Ga0256404, IMG submission 185990) | Bovine rumen microbial communities from Lethbridge, Alberta, Canada - RJG_01 | ecosystem: Host-associated > Mammals > Digestive system > Stomach > Rumen | place: Canada: Alberta | collected...
GCTATGTCTTCCTTTCACCGCCCCTCACGGAAGTCAGCTTTGACAGTCGCTATAGAGTTCACCGGCAACAGGTGCCTCAGGGGAATTGCACCCCAGATGTACAACATGCCCGTCGTACCAAAAAAAGGCAGAATCCCGGTGGATTCCGCCTTAGTTCTATTCCTGATAAAGCGTGATCGTAACATCTCCGCGGCTGAGAAGTTCAATCAGTTCCAGTTCCGTTTGATCAGTGATTTTCCCGAGTCTGGTATATGACCACTTGTTGTATCCGTAGAAGACGACAAGGGAGTCACCGTTGTAAAGAAGGACATCCCCGCACTCCGTTCCCATCTCGGTATCATTCCGTGGCAGTTCCGCTCCGATCTCGCCCACCTGCTCAAATCCGCCGTACATGGACATCGCAATGGTGTATTCCCCGTCTGCACATAAAGCTTTCAGCGCTTCCACCGATTCGTTCTCTTCCAATTCCACTTCGACTTCCGTCGTATTGATCCGCATCTTCACTGTTTTTTCCTCCACAACTTCTTCCTGCTTTTCCAAAACTGCTTCCTCTGCAGGATTTTCCTTTTCTTCCGGTGCCTTTGCGCATCCGCATAAAACAAGTATCAGAAGCAGACATAACAGCGCTTTCTTATTCTTACCTCTCCAAGTCCGCCCAGTTTTCATAGTGTTGTAAACGCATTTGCAGCGTGGTTCTTCTCTCATGGCGCTCCATGGTCTGAATGCCTTTTTCAAAGGCTTCCCGCTCGCCGATCAGGATGAGAGACTTGCTGGCACGGGTGATACCGGTATAGATCAGCCGCTTGCTCAGCATGAACTGATCCGCCTTTAAAACCGTCATGATGATGATCGGGTATTCCGACCCCTGGGCTTTATGCACCGAGACGCAATAGGCATGGGTGATGTTCTGGAAAAAGTCCGGCGTGTACTCCACGATCGTCCCGTCAAAGTCCACCAGCATGACATTGGTCTTGTTGTCGCCTTCATTGGCATAAATGATCTCCGCCAGGGTTCCGATATCGCCGTTATAGACGTCGTCATCCGGCTGATTCTTCAATTGCAGGATCTTATCCCCTTCCCTGAAGGTACGGTAACCTACCGTCAGCTCCCGCTTGTATTCGCTTGGCGGATTTAGGAATTTCTGCAGTGCATGGTTTAAGGAATCGATCCCGCTGACTCCGCTGTATTTCGGAGAGAGAACCTGAACGTCGTTGACTTCATAGCCTTTCTCCAGTGCCGCATTGACCAGCTGAATAATATAGTCTTTCACATCGTACTGCGTCGCCGGAATAAAGCGGACTTCCCTGAGTGACTCCAGATTGTCGCATTTCCCCTGCTTCACTTCATGTGCCAGTTCAATGACCGAACTTCCTTCCTTCTGACGGAAGATCTTCTCTAATCGTACCAGTGTGAATTTCCCGGAGGCGATCAGATCGCGCAGAATGGCGCCGATTCCCACCGAAGGCAGCTGATCCTCATCGCCGATGATCAGGATCTTCTTGAAGTTTCTGCCCGCCGCCAGCAAGTTATACAGCATCCACTGGTCGATCATGCTGGCCTCATCCACAATCAGAAGGTCTTCACTCAGCGGTTCGTTGGCATTGACCCCGAAGGTATTGCTTTCCAGATCCCATTTTAATAAGCGGTGGATCGTGGTCGCATGCACACCCGTCAGTTCCGTCAAGCGTTTGGCAGCCCGCCCCGTCGGGGCACTGACCGCAATGGTATAGTACGGATAGAGCCGCTGGAAGAGATCGACCATGGCACGCACCACCGTCGTTTTCCCCGTTCCCGGGCCTCCCGTTAAAATCATGATGTCTTTTTTGAAGAAGGTATGGATGGCTTCCACCTGCTTCTCGTCATAGGAAATACCCACTTCTTCTTCAAGTAGATGCAACTGCTCGGAGATCACGGAGTCGTCAAAATGCTCCTCAAGATCCACAAGCGGCGTATTCAGATATTCCGCGATGAACTCTTCCGCTTCATACTGCGTATGATGGTAGACGCGGTTTTCCTCCACGATGAGCTGACGCCGCATCTGCAGGGCGTCCAGCGCCGCATCGAAGTCCATCATGCCTTCAAACTCTTTCTCCGCCTTTTCTTTCAGTTCATCATAAAGAAGGTACGAGTCCCCTTCCTTGATGCATTCCCCGAGACACAGCGATAAGAGCGCCGCTTCCATTCTGCGCGGGTCGTTATATTCAAAGCCCATGCTTAATGCCAGCTTATCCGCTGTTTTAAAACCGATGCCATCGACTTCCTCCACCATGCGGTACGGATTCTCCTTCACCATACTCAGCGCTTCCTTGCCGTAGATCCGGTCTAAACGCATGATGTTGCGGATCCCGAGTCCGTGCGTGGAGAAGAAAGCAATGGCCTCCTGCAGATCATCCTGCACGTTCAGCCCATCCTGAATGACTTTCTTTTTCTTCTCATTCATGCGCGGCACGGCGTCCAGTAAACTGATGTCTTCTCTTAAGTGTTCCAAGCATTCCACGCCCAGCGTATTCACCACGCTTTCCGCCATCTTCTTCCCGATGCCCGGAAAGAGCGGTCCGCTCAGATAGGAGATCACCGAGTCGTAATCCGTCGGCAGCTGCTTCTCCATTGTGGCAATCTGAAACTGCATGCCGTAGCGGTAGTGCTCCACGTAATTGCCGTGCAGCACATACAGCGTATCCTTTTCGATCTCGGAGAGATAGCCTGTTACCACAATGGTCTTTTCCTCCAGGTCGTACAGCTTAAAACGAGCGACCGTGTAATGGTTGTCGCTCTGATAAACAATATGCTGGAATTTCCCCTGGATGGATAACAGTTCTTCGCTCATAGACAGATCATCATTGTCAGAAAGGAAACAATTGTGGAGATCAGATTCACAACCATGTGAATGCCGATCGTCACGTAGATGCTGCCGGACTTCTCATAGGCTTCGCCGAGACAGTAGCCCAAAGCGGCATAGGTGATGATAAATAACATGTCCTTGTAGTTTCCCGAAAAGAGGGAACTGTAGACATGGATAAAACCGAATAACAGAGAGGAAACCGCCATGGCAATGACTTTTCCCTTTTCTCTTAACTTGCGGTAGATGGCTCCGCGGAAGACCAGTTCCTCAAAGATCGGACCCAGTACGACCGCAAAGATGCTGATCAGTACCGGACTGCGCTTTAAGGCTTCATTGACGCTTTCCTGATTGGCGCTGGTATCCTGGCCGACGATGATTCCGATGGTGATGTTCAAGGCGATCATCAAAACATACATCTTCCCCAGCGTCTTTAAGCCTAATAAGAAGTTGTTCTGTCCGTTGCGCTTGAGGTTCACGGCGGATTCCTTCCATACCGGAAGCAGTAAAAGCGCCGCAATCAGTGTCAGAAGCGCATAATAAACAACCTGAACCGCCATCATGGTACTGTAGTTCCCTTTTAAGGCATAGGTGATCGCATAGATGATGTCCGCACCGAATATGCAGTAAAAGACACCGTACAGTAAGGCAACCAGAACGGCATTCAGTACGGGAATATGACTTTTTCTATTCAGCAGTTCCATCGCTGATCTCCTTTAAGCGGATATGCATCGGCTTGTTGTTGTAGTAGGTCTCTTCAATGACCCCGCCGCCCAGACAGATATCCCCGAGATAGAGGACCGCCTGCTGGCCCGGTGTCACGGATTTGACGCCCTGCGGATAGTAGAGGCGCACCGTGCTTTCATCCACATATTCCACCCGTACCTCATTGTCACTCTGGCGGTAGCGGAATTTCGCGCAGCAATTCTCCGGACGCAACTCCGTCATATGGTTAAATCCGGAAACCAGACAGGAATCCGAATTCAAAAGTTCACTGTAGGATAAGTTGACGACATAGAGGATGTTCTTTTCCACATCCTTGTCCGCCACAAACCACGGACCGCCCGAAAGGTTGAGTCCCTTGCGCTGTCCGATCGTATAGTAGAGAACACCGATATGCTCTCCGAGCACCTTTCCGCTCTTCAGGTCGATGATCTTTCCTTCCTTGGCCGGCAGATAGTTCTGCAGAAACTGACGGAAGTTGCGCTCTCCGATAAAGCAGATTCCCGTGGAATCCTTCTTGTCCGCCACGGAAAGACCTAACTCCTGTGCAATGCGGCGCACTTCCGGCTTATCGATCTCACCTAACGGAAAATACGTTTTGGAGATGGCTTCCGCAGAGACCTGGGCCAGGAAATAGGACTGATCCTTGTTGCGGTCATCCGCTTTGGCTAAGTACACCTTCCCGTCTTTTTCAAGACGCTTGCAGTAGTGTCCTGTCGCCAGATATTCAAAACCGTTCTTCCGGGCAAATTCCAGGAAGTGGTCAAATTTAATGTACTTGTTGCAGAGGATGTCCGGATTCGGGGTTCTGCCCTTTTTGTATTCGTCGATAAACTGCATGAATACCTCATTCCAGTACTCCTCAATAAAATCGATACGAAGTAACGGCAGACCGAGCTTTTCGGCGACGCTTTTGGCATCGTTGTAGTCTTTTTCCTGCGGGCAGATATCGTCATTTGTCGTCGGGTTTCCCAGCACGTCATTGTTGGCACCGCTGTCCCAGTTGCGCATAAAAGCGCAGGTAACGTCATGCCCCTGCTGTTTTAACAGATATGCTGCGACGGCACTGTCGACTCCGCCGCTGAGTCCCACCATAATTTTCATACTGCTATTATACTACAAACCTTTCCCGTTAACCTTTATTCCAGTTTCGCAACCGTTCAAAAGTTTGCTGGAAACGGAACTCCGCCATGGCGATCTGTTTCAGCTCCGGCACACTCTTGGAGAGCTTTTCGGACTCTTTCGCCCGCTCTTCCAGAATTCCGGAAAGATGCTTGAACATGCGGCTGACACCGAACAGTTTCACCAAGCGCTTCAGATACTTCATATCCGCATCCGTCGCTGTCTTTTCACTGCCGCAGAGCTTCTGAAGGATTCTCAGATGTGCCTGCCGCTCGGCAATGACTTTCTTTAAGGCATCGGTATAGTATTTCTCTTCCAGTGTATCTCTCAGATATTCGTAGGCATACACTTCATTCAGCATATCCTGATACATGGTATTCAGCTTTTTGATTTTCTTTTTTCCCAGTTCCATTTCAGCCTCTTTCCTAGTATGTTACAAGCACAGAATCAAAAAAATCCTGCAATAGGATTTTATTCGGTTTCGCGATAATACTCAAGTTCTCTTTCGATGATCCGGATCTTACGGCTCTTGTTCAGGGCCTGAATGATCACATATCCGAACAGAAAAATGAAGTTGACCAACATCAGAATGGATAAAAAATCGGAAAATGTTTCAATCATGCCGTTTCACCTCACGCATATTATAAAATAGATTCAAAGAATGCGCAATTATTGAAAAAAAGCACTTGCAAACGCAAATAATATAGGTTAAAATAACTAAGCAAGTCTTCAGGGAAAGGAGGTTTACATATTATGTCAAAAGTATGTGCAGTAACTGGAAAAAAGGCTTTATATGGTAACAAACGTTCACATTCACTTCGTGCAACTCGTCGTAAATGGGATGTTAACCTTCAAAAGGTTAAAGTTATGGTCGACGGAAAAGAACAGGTAGTCAAAATGTCCGCTCGTGCTTTACGTACCCTGAAAGCTCAACAGGAAGCGAAATAATAAAATACCGCAGAAATGCGGTTTTTATTTTCTTTCTTACACACAGATTCCTCTGTGTTTTTTTATGCAAGCAAAAGCCGGGTTACTTCCCGGCTTCGATGTATCTCTTCACGTAGGAGCAGGTTGCCTTCACTTCATGACCTTCCTCTTCGCATTTGTTCAGAAGAAGTTCCACGAGCTTTGCGGCAATTCCCATTCCCTTATATTCTTCCTTCACTTCCGTATGACAGAAGTTCCACATGTTTCCTTCCACCAGATAGTCGCACTCCCCGATCAGTTTTCCCTGATCGTAGGCAGCCGTGCGGCACTTGTCCGCTTCATAGACAACACGGATGGACGCAAGCTTCAGCGTGCGGATCTTTTCCTTAATATCGCCCTTGAAGACGTAGGATCCGGCAACTAAAACATCGCAGCCGGCTTCAATGGCCAGCGGGGATGTTTCCGCATTGATTCCGCCGTCAATCTCAATGAGATAGTTCAGATTGTTTGTTTCGCGGTATTCCTTCAGCCACTTTACCTTATCCAGCATGTCGCTCATAAAGGCCTGACCGCCAAACCCCGGTTCCACGCTCATCACCAGCACAAGATCCATCTCCCTGAGATACGGTGTCAGCAGCGTGACATCCGTCTTCGGTTTGACAGAGATGCCGACTTTCTTGCCTGCCTGTTTGATTGTCTCAATCACATCAGGAACAGAATCGTTGGACTCGTAGTGGAAGGTGATCAGATCGGCATTCTCAAACCACGGGGCTACCGTGACAGGATTGTCGACCATGATATGAACATCCTTAAAGAGAGATGTGGCTTTGCACATATCGTTTAAGATCTTCGGACCGAACGTCAGATTCGGTACAAAGTGGCCGTCCATGACATCAAAGTGCAGCCAGTCCGCCTTGCCTTCTTCCAGGGCGGAGAGCTGTTCCTTTAAATTGAGATAATCCGCCGACAGTACGGACGGTGCAACTTTAATCATAAAGTTCCTTTCTCCCTTCTTCGATGGCTTTGAGTGCCTCCAGATAGTGCTGATAGCGGACGGAAGAGATCTTCCCTTCCCTGACCGCGCTTTTTACGGCACAGTCCGGCTCCTTATCGTGCAGACAGTCGCGGAAGCGGCAATGCCCGTGATAGCCTTCAAAATCCTTCAGACACGCGGCCAGTTCGGCCTTTTCCATGGTGGTAAGGTCCAGCTTGGAGAAGCCCGGCGTATCGGCGACGTAGCCGTCCGCTACTTTGTGCAGCTCCACGTGTCTTGTCGTATGCTTCCCGCGGCCCAATGACTTGGAGATCTCCTGGGTGCGGATATGGAAGTCCGGAGCCAGTTTATTCAGAAACGATGATTTCCCGACACCGCTCTGTCCGCTTAAGACCGTGACTTTTCCCCTGAGGGCTTCAGAAATCTCTTTCAGATCTTCCGCACTGGCATCCTTATGACAGAGCAGGACTCTGTATCCGCTCTTGCGGTAGTCTTCGATATGTTCAAAGATCTTGTCCCCTTCCTGGGCAAGATCCATTTTGGTAATTAGAAGAACCGGTTCAATGCCGGCATAGCTGATCAGAAAGATCAGCTGGTCCACCAGCAAGGTGGAGAAATTCGGTTCCCTGCAGCTCATGACGATAAAGGCCTGGTCGACGTTGGCAATCGGCGGGCGCTTCAAATAGTTCTTTCTGTCATAGATCTTTTCAATGCCCCATTTTTCCTCAAACTGTTCCACCTCGACCGTATCGCCGGCCAAAGGAGTCACGCCCAGCCGGAGTTTTCCTCTCGCCATGGCATCGACAACTCTGCCGTCATCGAGTAACACCTGATACTGATTGGAGATCAGCCGTATGATTTTTCCCTGCATAGCACCTCTTTAATAGTAATATAACGTGATATAGTTGCCTTCTCTCTGGACATAGTAACCGGAATCCGGTGCGTAGCGGATGACCGTATCGAATACGATGGTCTTCAGCTCCTCTTCCGTTAATGTGGAGCGGTCCATCGGATTCAACAGGACCGTAGCGCCCATGCCTTCCAGAAGGTTTTTGGCTTCATAGATATTCTTGCCGACCAGATCGGACGGAATCAAGAATTCCAGATAACTTGCGACGATCAGCTTCAGTTCGTAGCGGATCGTGGTATCGATCTTATCGCCCGGTAAGAGCAGTTCCTGCCGGATGACCGTACCGGCTTCATAGGAGGAATTGTATTCCCTCTCGATGGTGATACGGACATTGGAGTGCTGCGATAAGAGGGAGCGGACCTCGTTTTCCTGCTTGCCGCTGTAATCTCCGATCACAAAGTATTCCCCGCGGGACACACTGACATTGACGGCGGTCCCCTTCTCCACGGGCTCTTCCTTGGCCGGGGAGGAGGAAATGATGATTCCTTCCGGAATGTCATCCGTCATCATGTAAGTGGCTTTGCCCATGCTCAGACCGACATTTTCCAATTCAAACGTCGCCTGTTCCATGGTCATTCCCGTGATATCGATCATCGGGATGGTCTTGTCGGCATTCTGACGGGAGATCACCATGATTCCCAGGGTTGCCGCCACAGCCAGAATGATCAACAGGATGCCCAGCGTCGTATTCAATAGATTGAACGGCGGGTGTTCCTTATTGGTATCCTTAGTGGTCTTGTTATCCAGCTTCTGAATGGTAATGGTGGAGCCGAACGGGTTGTCCCCCAGAACCAGCTTCTCTTCGTTTTTGCGGGAGTCGTCCAGACACGTGGAAATATCTTCCAGCATCTCTTCCGCCGAACGGTAGCGGTAGGCTTTATTCTTCGCTGTCGCCTTGGTGATGATGTTCTCCAGCGACTGCGGTACATTCGGATTTAATTCTCTTACGGACGGCACATCCTCTTCCATATGCTTCATGGCAATCTGGATCGGGCTGTCGCCGTGGAACGGCACATCGCCGCATAAGAGCTCGTAAAGCACGATGCCCAGCGAGTAGATGTCGCTCTGTTCGGAAGCCGTTTCGCCTCTGGCCACTTCCGGTGCCAGATAGTGAACGCTGCCCATGACCGAGTCGGTCTGCGTCAACTGTACGGCATCTTCCGCCAGGGCAATGCCGAAGTCGGTGATCTTGATCGTGCCGTCGTCCTTGATCAGAACGTTCTGCGGTTTGATGTCACGGTGAATGATTCCGTGCGCATGCGCCTCTCTTACGGCATCCACCAGCTGTTTCATGATGGTGACCGATTCCTGGTTGTCCAGAGCCCCGCGATTGGCAATGAGCTGTTTCAGCGTCTTGCCGCGGACGTATTCCATCACGATATACTGTCTGCCGTTGTATTCGCCGACATCGTAGATCTCCACGATATTCGGATGCGTTAAGGCACTGGCCGCATTGGCTTCTCTCTGGAAGCGCAGTAAACTGACCGGATCGGCGCAGAGTTCGCCGCGTAAGAGCTTGATTGCTACTTCGCGGTTGAGTACCGTATCCATGGCCAGATAGACATCCGCCATGCCTCCGTGTCCCAGATCTTTCGCTATCAGATAGCGGTTGGCAATCATTTCACTCATTCGCTATCACCGCCTTCGATCACGATCACCGTGACATTATCAAAGCCGCCGGCACTGTTGGCCAGCTGGACCAGTTTTTCCGTTTTATGTTCAACGCTGCCCTTCCGTAAGAGCACCTTGCGGATCTCTTCCTCTGCCACATAGCCGTATAGGCCGTCAGAGCAGAGCAGCAACATGTCATAGAGATTGTTGAACGCTTCAATATCCACGCGCAGCGGCTGATCGATGCCCAGCGCATTGATCAGAACGTGGCGGTTCGGATTGTTCTCCGCTTCTTCCGGGGCAATCAGTCCGCTTTCCAGCATCCGCTGCAACAGCGTATGGTCATGCGTCACACAGTTCATGTGCTTATCCCCGATCAGGTAGCAGCGTGAGTCTCCCACATTGAACACGTAGGTGCGCTCGTTGGTGATCAAAGCCCCGACCAGCGTGGCTCCCATCCCGCGGTGTTCCTCGTTTTTGGCTCCCTCTTTCAGGATCTGGCGGTTGACGTTTTCCACCGCTTCCCTGAGCCAGTGATAGAGATTGTCACTCTGCTTGAATGTCTTCTTTAAAAACGGCTTGCTCATGTATTCGATGGCCAGGCTGCTGGCGATCTCGCCGGCTTTCAAGCCGCCGATGCCGTCGGAAACCATGGCTAAAAGATAGCCGTTGTTGTTGATATAAATGCCGCAGGAATCCTGGTTGTTGGCCCGCAGTTTACCGATGTCACTCTTCTGATAGTATCTCATCTCTGCTTCTCCTGTTTCGCTCTGAGCTGTCCGCAGGCGGCATCGATATCAGAGCCGCGCTCCTGTCTCAGAGTGCACTGTATTCTCTGTTTCATCAGTTTATCGTAAAAGCCCATCGCCTTTTTGTAATCCACCTGGCGGTAGCCTTTTTCATCCACTTTGTTGTACGGAATCAGGTTCACATACGCATTGTAACCCCGTAACAGATCAGCCAGCTGCTTCACGCACTCGTCTGTATCGTTCACGCCCTCCAAGAGGATATATTCAAACGTCAGACGGCGGTTGCTTTTGGTGATGTAGTAATCCACGGCCGCAAAGAGCTCCTCTAACGGATAGGCCTTATTGACCGGCATGAGTTTCGATCTTAATTCGTCATTTGGCGCATGCAGCGAGATGGCCAGGTTGTACTGGACATTGCGGTCCGCAAACTCGCGGATCTTCGGTGCCAGACCGCAGGTGGAGATCGTAATATGTCTTGCCCCGATGGCCAGTCCCAGATCGTGATTGACCGTATAGGTGAAGTTCATGACGTTTTCAAAGTTATCAAACGGTTCGCCCGTTCCCATGATGACGATGTGGCTGACCCGTTCCCCTTCCGCGTCCAGCTCGCGCTGTACAAAGAGGACTTCTTCCACCATCTCACCGCTGGTAAGATCTCTCTGCTTTTTGAGTAAGCCGCTGGCACAGAAGGAACAGCCCATGTTGCAGCCGACCTGAGAGG
>Ga0256404_1013088_pt1 | contig 10596 bp, 6 predicted proteins | sample RumenRJG_01DNA_FD_185990 | JGI IMG/M metagenome (GOLD analysis project Ga0256404, IMG submission 185990) | Bovine rumen microbial communities from Lethbridge, Alberta, Canada - RJG_01 | ecosystem: Host-associated > Mammals > Digestive system > Stomach > Rumen | place: Canada: Alberta | collected...
GGTGAGTCTGCCCGAAAAGCTGATATGTGATACTGAGAATGCAGGCGCCGAGGGAGCAGCATGTTGCTCGAGCATAAGCGACTGCGACGCAGCAGGCTGCATCGGGCAGGCAAGTCAGCTGCAGGCTGAGCTCGCCGATCTGAAAAAGACAGCTGAAGAGATCAAAGGCAAGTGTGACTTGTTGGTCGTTGTCGGAATAGGCGGTTCGTACATGGGCGCAAAATGCGTTATCGATGCGATCGCGGCGCATGAAGACCTTGACGGACCGAAGGTGGAATTCGCCGGCTGCAACATGAGTGCGGCTTATCATCGCAAGCTCATTGCTGAGATGCGCGAAAAAGAAACATGCCTCTGCGTCATCTCCAAATCGGGTGGCACGACAGAGCCGCTGGCCGCTTTCAGTATATTAAAGGAAGAAATGGCTGCAAAATACGGTGACGAGGCAACATCCAGAATATACGCAATAACTGACAAGGAGAAAGGTCGCCTGCGTGAAGAAGCAGACGCGGCAGGTTACAAGACATTCATCGTTCCGGATGATATCGGAGGCAGATACTCAGTGCTGACACCGGTAGGTCTTCTGCCGATAGCAGTCGCGGGAATAGATATAGATAAGCTGATAGAAGGAGCAGCGGATATGGCGGCCGATCCTGCATGGAGAGCAGATCCGTCAGATCCGGACGCTGCAGCGAACGCTGCGGCTTATGCAATGACCAGGGTGGCTCTTTCTCGCAGCGGAAAATGGATCGAGATCTTTGAATATTTCCATCCGGAGCTGGACTTCTTTGCAGAATGGCTGAAACAGCTCTTCGGTGAGAGCGAGGGCAAAGAGGGCAAGGGGATATTCCCGGCTTCGCTGATGTTCTCGCGCGACCTGCACTCGATGGGACAGTTCATCCAGCAGGGCAAGCAAATGTTCTTCGAGACGATGATCATAATCGAGGATCGCGGAGAGGATATAGTCATACCTGAATCGGCGGGCGCACCTCTGGCGGGCAAGACCCTGGAGCAGATAAATGAATGCGCGATAAAAGGCGTTGCGGCTGCTCATACGAAGGCAGGCGTTCCGGTGATAAAGATCTATCTGCCTAAGATGGATGCTTATAACATGGGACAGATGATCTACTTCTTCGAAATGACGTGCGGCATCGCGGCTTATATCAGCGGAGTGAATCCGTTCGATCAGCCGGGCGTCGAAGCATATAAAGCAGAGATGAAAGCCGAGATCGAAAAACTGTAGGACGATCAAAAACAATATTTGCAATATTGCGGACAAGCACCTCGCAGCAGCGGGGTGTTTCGCTTCTGGGGCATTCTTGACATAGAGGGGCTCTTTTGGTATCATAGCATTGTTCGCAAATCGCTTTAATGCGATAAAGCGATGGAGTGCCGAAGCTGCATAAGCTCTCAAAAGAGGACGAAAAGTTTCGGCAGCGAACACAGAGGAAAACGTTAAAGAGGTTTTGATAATCAATAAAAAAAGGAGTAGCAAAATGAAAAAGAAATTTCTTTTACTTATCGCCGTTCTTACAATCGTGGCAACAGCATTCGTCGTCACAGGATGCGGCGAAGATGAAGAGGCAGGCGATTGGGAATACATCGAAAAGAACGGCAAGATAATCGTAGGTCTTGACGCGACATTCGCTCCTATGGGATTCACGGATAAAGACGACAATATCGTTGGATTTGACGTAGACCTGGCAAAGGCTGTAGGCGAAAAGCTGGGCGTAGAGATGGAATTCAAATCTATCGACTGGGATGCTAAATATACAGAACTGGACGCAAAGAATATCGACTGCATCTGGAACGGAATGTCCGCTACACCGGAGCGTGCGGAAAAGCTGTCGCTGTCAAAAGAATACTTCAACAACAAGATCGTCGTAATGACACTCAAAGACGAAGTCAAAGTTGCGAAATCAGAAGACCTTGCAAACTACAACGTAGGTATCCAGGCTGATTCTTCCGCTCTGGAAGTTGTCAAAGAAGACAAGGCTTATGACAAGTTCAAAGACAAGATCAAAGAGTACAAATCATACGACGATGCTATCACTGATATGCAGGCCGGCAGAATGGACTGCGTAGTAATAGACGAAGTACTCGGAAACTACAAGAACACGAAGATGAAGAACGCTCTTAAAGAGTGCAAATACAACTTCGGCGATGACTTTTATGCTATCGGCTTCCGTAAGGATGACAAAGAGCTTACTAAAAAAGTCAACGACGCACTTCAGGAGCTCATCGATGACGGCGAAGCTGCAAAGATCAGCAAGAAGTGGTTCGGTAAGGATCTCGTTATCCTCCAGGACTATGAGGAAAAATAATCGGCGGATCTGATGCCTGCGGCCGGCACATGGCCGGTATTCGATCGGGCATTCAGCTTATGCTTAATAAAAATGAAATACTGTTCCGGGCTCATGCGGGCCCGGAACATACTGTGTAAAAGAGACAATAAGGAGAAGTCAATGACATTTTTTGAGGTAATGCAGGAATCATTTCCTATATTGCTGAGGGGAACGATAGTCGCCATCGAGCTGATGATCGTGACGCTGCTCGTATCCCTGCCGTTGGGAATGCCTCTTGCACTGGGCGAGAACAGCCGCATAAAACCAGTAAAGTGGCTGTGCAACATCTATGTATTCGTATTCAGGGGAACGCCCCTGCTGCTGCAGATATTCTTCGTTTACTACGTGTTCCCGATCGCGTGGAACATCCACATCCCGGAATTTCCGGCTGCGGCGCTGGCGTTCATTCTTAACTATGCTGCTTACTTTGCGGAGATCTACCGCGGGGGCATCAACAGCATAGACCGCGGGCAGTACGAAGCAGCCAGCTCCCTGGGGCTGTCAAAGCTCCAGACGATGTTCGGCATCATCATCCCGCAGATGATGAGAGTCGTCCTGCCGCCTGTAGGAAATGAGATAATCGTTCTTGTAAAAGACACGGCGCTCGTTTCGGTCATAGGTGTAGCTGATATCATGAAGAGGACGCGCGAGATCCAGAATCGTGAAGTCAGTCTGGCTCCGTATCTGGTCGCTGCGATAATCTATCTGGTCATCACGCTGCTGCTGACGATCTGGCTCAACAAGATGGAAAAGCATTACTCAAAATACGACGAAGTGGGGGCATAAGGCATGGAAAATATTCTCGAAATGAAAAACATAGTAAAGAAATTCGCCAATGTCGATGCTCTGAACGGAGTGGATTTTTCCGTAGCCGAAGGAGAGACGGTAGCGATCATCGGTCCGTCTGGATCGGGCAAATCGACATTGCTCAGATGCGTCAACTGCTTGACGCGTATCACGAGCGGAAAGATAACGCTGAATGGTGTGACATTCGTAGATGCCGCGCCTGACAGCGCAAAGAACAAGAACGGGGAGGCTAAATACCTGCCGGAGAAGGAACTGCAGAAGATCTGCAGCGAAACAGGCATGGTGTTCCAGCACTTCAATCTGTTCCCGCACATGACGACGCTGAAAAATGTGACGTACGCTCCGATAAAAGTGAAAGGGACCGAAAAGGACGCCGCAGAAAAACGCGGAATGGAATTGCTCAGACTCGTCGGCTTGGAAGAAAAGGCCTCTGAATATCCGGGACATTTGTCCGGAGGTCAGAAACAGCGTGCCGCTATAGCAAGAGGTCTGGCCATGGAACCGATGATCATGCTGTTCGATGAGCCGACTTCAGCGCTCGACCCCGAGATAACGGGCGAAGTCCTCGCTGTAATGAAAGAACTGGCCGAAGAAAACAGAACGATGATAATCGTAACTCACGAGATGGGGTTCGCGAAAGAAGTCGCCGACCGCGTAGTGTTCATGGACAAGGGCAGCATCATAGAGCAGGGCAGCCCTCAGGAGATCTTTGACGCACCGAAGAGCGAGAGACTGCAGAGCTTTTTGAAGTCAATGCTGAGAGCATAAGCAACCGCAAAGGCGAACTGCAGTGAAACGACCGGTGAAAGATCGATGTGAAGGCGACAAGCAGGCAGTAAAAACTCAAAGCCAGAAAATGGCTCCAAACGAAAACGAGGTAAGAATAATGAAAGAACAGATAATCGCAAAAGTTAAAGAAGCTATTGAAGCGCCGAGCTGCTGTGCAGGATTGAAGGCGGCAGGTGAAAAATACCTGCAGGCTGTCGAAGCAAACGCGGGCAGCGCAGAAGCTAAAGAAGCCGCCAAGGAACTGGTAGCAGAACTCGAAGCTGATGTGAACCCGATAGAAGACTCGATCGCGTTCTTCGAATCCGACATGGGCAAACAGGTATTCGGCGACCAGCTCGAAGGTATGCTTGCTTCATTTAAAGAAGCTCAGGCAGCAGGCGAAGACACATGCCTCTGTCCGGCTTGTCAGGCAGGTAAAGCTCTGCTGGGAATGAAAGAGGAGATACTGGGCTGACAGCGCAGCACCGGCAGAGCAGAGCCGGAGCACAAGAAAGAATCAACAAATGCGAATGCAGATCGATGTTCATCTCTGCCTTCGCATTTTTTCTACATCGTTAAAAAAGTAACAATAACAAGAAAAGCTATATCATTTTTGTATAATTTACATTTACATTTACATGTTTTTATGAAATAATATAATAAAGGTCTCATTGGGCCTGTTTTGCGTTTACATGAAGAACTATGACACTAAAAGAATTATATATGTGCATTTCATGAAAGATAAAAACGAAAAAGAACTGAGGAAATTAAAAAGGGAAGAACTACTGAAAATTATGCTGGCACAGGGCGAAGAAATCGATCACCTGAAAGAGCGCATCGCCGAACTTGAAAAGCGTCTGTCCGATCGAGAACTCAAATTCGAAAAGGCCGGCAGTCTTGCAGAAGCGTCGCTGCTGGCGACAAACTATTTCAGGGAGGCCGAAAAGGCAGCAGAACTATATCTGGAAAACATAAAGCGAATGGCTGATCAGCACGCTGAACGTCTTGATGAGTCGTTTAATAATAACACTTATAAAAAAGAAACAAATGAAGAATAGAGAAGGATCAGCGATAGAAATTCCTCCGGCCGGCAGCATTGAGCTCCCTTCGACAGAAGAGATACGTGAAGAATACGAGCGCGTTGAATACCGCGGCAGGTTTGCAGGTACGGTGCGCAGCACGACGAATGTACTGATCGTCGTTGCAGCCATAGCGATACTGGTAGCTGTGCTGCTGCTTCCGATTCTGAGGATATACGGAACATCAATGCACGGAACGCTTAACAGCGGTGATCTCGTTGTATCGGTCAAAGGCTCCGGCTTTGAAACAGGAGACATAATCGCTTTCTATTATAACAATAATATATTGGTAAAAAGGGTGATCGGCAAATCCGGTGACTGGGTCGATGTGGACCTTGACGGAAACGTTTACGTCAACCAAAACAAGATAGACGAACCGTATATCCAGAAAAAATCATACGGTGAGGATAATGTAAACATCGACTTGCCGTATCAGGTCCCCGAGGGCAAATTTTTCGTAATGGGCGACAACAGAGCAGTCTCCATTGACTCAAGGAACAGTTCCATCGGATGTGTATCGACCGAACAGGTAGTAGGGAAGATCGTGTTCCGTGTGTGGCCGCTCTCGAAGATAGGTTTTGTCGATTGATTTGTTAACATAAGCTGATAGCGGAACAGTGCAGAAGAGGATAGTAGTATGGATATTATTAGAAACATGACAGAACATTTTGCACGCCTTAGAAGAATCCTAAGTAAAAAGCGCAAAGTAGTGATGGCATTGGCCTGTGTAGTTGTATTTGTAACTACATATGCTTTGATATTGCCTGCTATCACTTTGGATAAAGATTCAGCTAAAGACAAGACAGGCATGTCAATAAAGACAGAGCAGGAGGATGTAAGTAAAGATGCGGATACTCCTGCAGTTTCTGATGATTCAAAGAGTACCGGTGACGTGAAAGACGATTCAGAAAATGTCGGTGTAAGCGATCAGATGCAGGAAAAAACCATCTCAGACAAAACAGCCGGACAGGGCAGTGAAGACAAAGCTGCTGTAGGCAACGGCTCTGAAAACAAGAGCACGACAGATGCAGATAATAAAGCTGATAATAATAAGGCAGCTGATAAAGAAAAATCAGCCGCAGCTGCTGCGCAGAACCTCGAATTCAAAGGCAACGACTATACCATCACAGTAAAATGCGATGAAAAGGCAAATCTGCCTGAGGGAACAAAGCTGAAGGTCAAGGAGATCCGCAAGGACTCCAAAGATACAGCCGAACAGACGCTTTACGAAGACTATTACAAAAAAGCCACAAAGGCAGTTAGGGATGAAGCCGGAAATAAAAAGAAAGAACTGAAATTTGCCAGATTCTTTGATATTTCATTCGAAACAAAAGACGGCAAAGAGATAGAACCTTCATCAAAGGTAAATGTCAAGATCGAATATGATAAGGCTGTCGACATGAAGAAGGTCGATGATATAAAGGCCGTTCATTTCGAAGAGAAGCTGGGCGTTGTCAAGACAGAACTGATCAAGGCTGATGCCACAGTCAAAAACGAAAAGATGACAAAGGCCGGTTTTGACGCGAAGAAATTCTCCGTATACGGCCTCGTCGGCAGTGAGAAAACACTCGAAACCTCAGTCCTCACAGCAGAGGGCAAGACCTATACGATCAAGGTCACTTACGATGAGGAAGCAGGCATCCCGGACGGAGCGGAGCTGAGCGCGAAGGAGATCGGACAAAAGAGCATCGAGTACAGGAAATATCTGAATAAGTCAGCAAAGAAACTCGGACTGGATGATACAAAGGATATTTCATTTGCCAGATTCTTTGATATCGAGATCACCAAGGATGGTGAAAAGATAGAGCCGAAGAGTGCGGTGAAGGTCAGTATATCTTACGATGACGCATTCGAGCTCCCGACAGGAAGCGATCTGAATGTCGTTCATTTTGCATCTGATGGAACAGAGCTTATAGAGAAGGTCGATCTGAACAAGAAGAAAACAGAGCTGACTTACAAACAGGACAGCTTTTCTGTAACAGGCACAGTGGTTTCGGGCGGTCCGAGGAACGGACAGCAGTACATGCTGATAGCAGAATATGAAGGGAAAAACTATCTTATTAATAATGACGGAACACTGATCCCGGTATCAGATGTTGATCCGACACATATCAAAACTGATAATCCCATGCTGTGGACTTACTACTATCAGTATGGAGCACACTTCCGTTTTGCATCGGAAGCATCAGGGTTCAATGCGGACCAGACCGCTTCTGGATTCTACTATATGTATCTTGACCCGAACAGCGAGACCGGTCTTACTGAAGAAGATGCACAGCATCCACACCTTGAGGGAATCACACAGATCAATTACAACAACAATAGAGTCAGCAGCGTCAGCAATAATAATATGTATATCGGCATATCGAATGAGGGCGGTACTCTTCATGTGACCGGGCAGAACAACAGCTCTCACGCAGCAAAAATTACGCTGTACAGCGCTGATCAGGTGCGGCCTTCTGATCCGGCCAACCATACAGTAAATCATATAGATATCTCGATAAGCGGCTCGGCTCAGGTAGATGTTCCGCTGGCGTATGGTATTTATTATTACAAAGAAGGAAATGAATGGAAAAAAATCATCGTCGGGAGGAATGTTGTTGATGATGATACCTCTATTCCTTTGGTTCAAAGATATGATAATCATACAGAATCGTTGCAGGCAACAAATGTCGGTATAACAGCCGATGACATGAAGAAAGCCAAGATCGTTGCCAAAGATAAAAACGGGAATGAGGTAGACAACGCATTCTATATCACAGGTTACTCTGCGAATGAAACTACAGCATGGAGTACGGATCAGGTTCGTATTGAAGGGTCGTTCAAAGTTTCAACGATCGATCCTGTCAACTGGTGGGAAGCGAATAGTGAATACACAAGACATAGGAGGAAAGCTAATCCTATAACATATACTGTAGAGGCGAAAAAAGAACTTGAACTGCCCCTTACATATACAGATGAAAGCGGCAAAAAGCACCAGTTGTATCAATCTACATCAGATGAAGAACCTATGATGATCAATGCACAGGTTCCAATGAGTGCAAGCTTTAATTATTGGACTTACATACATGGTGTTGGTAATGAGTGTCCGCCTCTCCAGCCTTCATGGGGGTATACTCAGGAATGGCAGGATGGAGGTATCCATCCATGGGGAATCAGCGGTATGGACTTTGTTCTGAAAGCTGATGTAGTAAATGTTCCTGCGAATATAGTTGCACTTGAGATCTCGAAAAAAATCGTTGATGAAAACGGCAATGTGATTGACAATATCAGCGCGCCGATAAATACAAAATTTGAGGTATACCGCGACAAACCGGGTGATCCGACTACTGTCAGAGAGGTTGGTAGTGAGATACATGATTACGGCACATATGCAAAACTGCATGATAAGACGATCACTGTCGGAACGAACGGAACTGGTCACAAATTCGATTACGATGTTACACATGGTATGTACTACGTACGTGAAAGTAGAGATGGCCTTCCTTCTCAAATAACCACTACCAATGGGAAAACATATAATTATATTCGTACGGAAATCAAAACGGAATATTCTTATCGTGCAAATGGTTACAGGGTGAAAGATGAGAACGGAAATACGACTCATCATCAGATGCATGAGACGGCCATATCTAATCCAAATGCGAATCTTAACAGTATTCCTGAGGTTTTAGGCAACTATAAGGACGATCAAGGTAATCCAGAAAAGAATGAATTCCTTGAATTCTATTTCTATAACGTTTATTCGGAAACTGAAACACCGCCACCGCCGGAGCCGGTTGAAAAGACGTTTAATATCGAACTTGATAAGAATTGGCAGGACGGAAGCAACACTGAACCGCCGGCTGATGGAACAGTAACATTCAAACTGCATCAGATCCAGACGAAGAACAATACGTCACATACAGACGTGGGCAGCGGATATCCGAAGACTATTGTTCTGAGCGCAGCGGAAGGATGGAAAGCGACTATACCAAATCTCCCGTGGTACGAGACGGATACACATCAAAGTTACGAAAAGACATTCAAGTACTACCTTGAAGAAGATGTGAGTAAGGCGACGGGTGGAGCTACGCCCTATGGTGTACCCTCGTTCACGAATGGTTTTGGTTCAAAAAACCAGCCAGTTACAGGGAGTCAAGAAGATCAGACCGTAACGGTAGAAGCACTCAATAAAACGGGAAATGTCCTCAAGATTCAGAAGCGTTGGATCAATATTGATCCGGATACTGCTCCTGATGTAACGATAAAAGTATGGAGACAAAAATTGGATCAGTATGGCAATCCAGATGGACAGACGGAACTTTATCGTACTTTGACTTTGGACAACACAAATCGTGTTAGCGGTGAGGATTGGTGGCAAATTGAAATACCATTCCCTCAGGACACTCTGCAATCCTATGGCACTGGTCAGGTTTGGGATCCGGATCTTGGACAAATTGTTACAAAAGAGTTGACTGACGACTATGCATACTACATTACGGAGGAGAATCCTGATGGCACACATAGTAACACATCACAGTCATTCCAAAACCCAAGGTTCTTCAGACTTGTAGGAGATGAAGTGATTGATGATTATGATGCTTTTGCGGCTGTTGGAAACGGACAGGGTTATTCATTTGGAATGATAAATTTCGGTGATGTAAAAAACAAATATGTATATTATAACGGAAAAAATATCAGGACATATGTAAAAACTTCTGATGCACAAGACAGCACTTTGCTTGTAATGAATTCTCCTAAAGACAGTTTTGACCATGTCTTTTTCAGTAAAGCTTGGTACAAATACAATGAGAGCGGAGAATTAGTAAGGGCATATCAAAATGACACAAAGAACTATGCAATCGGACTTCAGATATATCAGAGACTGAAGAACACAGATGGTGCATCCTGGCATGCATTCGCTAGTCCTTTCTATATTGCATCTTCAACTGCTGTTATCAATTGCGATGGTCACAGATATATCATGGATGAGAACAATCCGTTCAAGTTCAATGAGGAACCATCTGTAGATAATAATGGAGTATGGAAATGGCTGTTCATACAGGCTGACGGAGCAAGAAATGGATTCCCAAAATATGCACTGATCGATGGGAAGAAAGTGCCATATGAATACGAAGTGCGCGAAATAGGAATCTTTGAAGGAGATAATGCTTCGTCTCCTAATCAGCTGACTCGCGTATTTGATTATACAAATATTCAGGGCTGGAATTTTGATCAGAGTGCTGAAAACAATCAAAATAATGGTCCAAAAGGAATCAACGTTCAGGCGGGGAAACTGAAAGTGACAAAGAAGTGGCAGGGCGGTCATACGGGAAGTAAGATTTACTTCAAGGTATATCGAGGAGAAGAGGATATAACATCACAGATAGTTGGTGATCCGGAAAGATATCATCTTACGGAGCATCAGGTAGTTGATGATGGTACGCACAAAGCCTTGATCGTGAAGTGTGATGGCACCAGCTGGGAAGAGCTCCTGATAGAAGGACTGCCGATGGCTCCCGCAGGCGGAGGCACGCCTTACCGGTATTCGATAAAGGAGATCGGTTATTCTGAGGCGGACGGTACAGACTGCTGGGACGGAGAAACTATTACAGAAT
>Ga0256404_1013089_pt1 | contig 10594 bp, 10 predicted proteins | sample RumenRJG_01DNA_FD_185990 | JGI IMG/M metagenome (GOLD analysis project Ga0256404, IMG submission 185990) | Bovine rumen microbial communities from Lethbridge, Alberta, Canada - RJG_01 | ecosystem: Host-associated > Mammals > Digestive system > Stomach > Rumen | place: Canada: Alberta | collected...
CCAAGGCGATGACCGCCAGGAACGCAGCCGCCCAGCGTCTGAGCCGCAATGGCGGCGTGACGTCGGCGGCAAAGGCGTTGCCCCGCCGGAACAGCAGGTAAACACAGCCCAGCGCCGCCAGCACTGCGACGACGGCATAAAGCATCCCAAATATCGCATCTTCCAGTATCTGTTCGTACATATCGTTAAGCGTTTTGGTAGTGATTCCGTCTAGAACACGGGGACAGGTACCTGTGTCAGCGCTACTTCTTGTACTTATCCAAGACATTGTTTGAACAGGTCATCCACATCCTTGGCCTCGTACACGCGTCCTTCTTCGAGTTCTTGCAGAGAACGCTCGTATGCGGAGATGCGTTTACGGCGTGGCACCGTGACGTTGCCTACTCCTTTTAACATGCTGATAGCCTTCTTGATGTCCTTTATCATCGACATGTCGCTAATGCTTACCAGCAGCTGTCCCTCTTGTGGATACATTGTCGTTCTTGCTTCCATAATTCTCGTTGTTTTTTTACATTTATGGAGGCAAAAGTAAGCAATTTCCGGGAGAATTCCAAGTTTTTCCCCAAAAAAAGATGAGAACGTTAACGGGAACGGGAACGATAACGGGAACGGGAACGATAACGGGAACCTTAACCCTAACCTTAATCTTAACACTGGTGGGGGCGACAACCAGGGTGGCGGCGGTGGCGACGTCATCGACGGAGCGCATGAAGGGTGTTTTAGGCACGGATGGCCACGGAATACACGGAATTTTCTAGGGCAAAAACAGTGTCCATCCGTGTCCATCCGTGCCAAAAAAACGAAAAAGAAAGAGGCATCTTGCGGATGTCTCGGCGGAAATTTTTCGGTTTGACCTTCGGTCGAAATCGCTCACGCTCGGCCATTGATGCAAACATCATGGCTCTCGCTTAATCGCGATTTTCTGAGTGTGTGGGTGCGCTTATTCCATACGTTTCATGATGTCGCACAGGAATACGTCGCTGACATTTTCGTAGTCGGCCTTGTCGTAAATGTAAAGCAGTTGAAGTTCGTCGGCAACGATGCGCACACGAATGATGACTCGCGCCCCACCGCTCTTGCCGCGCCCCTTCGAAGTAATGGCCAGCCGTACCTTTCGTGCACCGCCATCAAGCTCTACGCCCTGCATGGGATTCAGTAGTAGCGACTCCAGCAGGCGTTCGAAGTCTTGCTGTAGCGACTTGTGACGTTTCTTTAGCCGCTTATAGGCTATGCGGAAGTCCTCAGATGTTTTGACTCTCATAGTGCACGCAAGTGCTCAATGGCTTCCTCTGGAGTCATGCTGGGCTCCGCCTCTACCTGTTTCATACTGCGTTTGATGATGCGAGCCAGCTTGTAGGCCTCTTCCAACTGAAGCATTCTGTTCCAGCGTCGGGTGCTCATGCTGACGGTAACCCTTCCAGGTGTTCTGTCGATAATTGCTTCCATAATCCTAACGATTTATTAGTTTTACGGATGCAAAGATACGAATAAGCGAGCGAAAATGCAAATAAATTTGCAATTTTCCGAGCGTGAGTATCTTCGAGGCGGAGCCTCAGAGATACGACTTTTCCGCGGAAGTTCCAAGCATTCACTCAGAAAAAACACCATTCACCATGAACCGTGGACACGGACTGCGCGACCTTATTTTTAGGCACGGATGGCCACGGAAGACACGGACTGCGCGGCCTTATTTTTAGGCACGCATCTTTGACCAAGGTCCGCTCGGCATCCCGAAGGGTGACGCTTGCTAAGCAAGAAAGCGAGCAAAGTTCGAGCGGGCCACGGAATACACGGAATTTTCTAGGGCAAAAACAGTGTCCATCCGTGGCCATCCGTGCCAAAAAAACTCAAATAAAAATTTGGTTTTCTGCTCGCTTAATCGTATCTCTGAGGCTTCGCCTCGAAGATAGGCTGCATCTCGGAAATACAAAGAAAAACAAGTTTTCCTTTGGCATTTCTCTCGATTTGCACTATCTTTGCAGCCGCAATTATTCGAATAATATCATTTGCTTATCAATGGAACAACTAGACGCTTTTTTTGCCGAACTTAGTGCATTGCTGTGGGGGTGGCCGATGATTATCCTCTTGTTCGGTACCCACCTGTTTCTGACGTTCAGGTTGCGTATTCCTCAGCGGAAGATATTCACTGGTATCCGCTTATCGGTAACCAAGGAGCCTGGAGCTAAAGGCGATGTCAGTCAGTTCGGCGCATTGACAACGGCGTTGGCAGGAACGATAGGTACGGGTAACATCGTTGGTGTGGCAACGGCTGTCGCACTGGGCGGACCAGGTGCCGTGCTGTGGTGCTGGTTGTCTGGTTTCTTCGGCATTGCCACGAAATATGCCGAGGGACTGCTGGCAGTGAAATACCGCGTGACCTCACCCGACGGACTGCACTATGGTGGTCCGATGTATGCCCTGGAGCGGGGTCTGGACATGAAATGGCTCGCCGTTCTCTTTGCCGTCTTTACCGTGCTCGCTTCGTTTGGCATCGGTGGTGCGGTGCAGGCTAACTCGATGGCGCTGCTTGCCAGTGCCACCTGGGAGATTCCAGGCTGGTGTGTGGGTGTGGTCGCATGTATCATGGCCGGACTGGTCATCATTGGCGGTATCAAGACCATCGCCCGTGTTTGTTCATTTCTGGTGCCTATCATGGCGGTGTTCTATATGCTGGGGTGTTTTGCCATCCTGGTATTCAACCACGAATACGTATGGCCAGCCATCAAGCTGATAGTCGAGTCGGCATTCCATCCTGCTGCTGCAGGAGGCGGTCTTGCAGGAGCTACTGTGATGATGGCAGCGCGCTATGGTATTGCCCGAGGACTTTTCTCGAACGAGAGCGGTATGGGTTCGGCGCCTATCGTGGCTGCTGCAGCACAGACGCGTAACCCCGTGCGACAGGCATTGGTGTCGAGTACGGGTACGTTCTGGGATACGGTGGTGATTTGTGCCACAACAGGTATCGTGCTCGTTTCCAGCATTCTGGCACATCCTGACATTGGCTACGAAAACGGCGGAACGCTGACGAGAGAAGCTTTTTCAAAGATACCTTATATCGGAGCTCCCCTGCTCAGCTTCGGCATCCTCACCTTTGCCTTCACCACCATTCTGGGATGGGCCTACTATGGCGAGAGTTGCATCAACTACCTGCATGGCGGAAAGACCAAACGGCTGTACCAGTTCCTGTATGTCGGCTCGGTATTCGTGGGCAGTGTTGTCAGTATTGACTTCATCTGGAACTTTGCCGACAGCATGAATGCCTTGATGGCTATACCGAACCTTGTAGCCTTACTGCTGCTCAGTAAGGTGGTTGTAAGGGACACGGAGAGATACTTGTGGAACAGACGGCTGGACGAGTGGGAAAGCGAAGAGGAGGAAAGGGAACCCCCCATTACAGGGTAAACACCATACATGCCCAGTCACCATCGGTCTTGGTAGACTGGAGCGATAGTCCTAACTGCTGTGCCTTGCTTTCGAGCAGGGCACAGTCGCTTTCATAGAACCCGCTGAGTATTAGGGTGGCACCGGGAGCCATCACGCTGACGAAACGCGGCATGTCCTGCAAGAGAATGTTGCGGTTGATGTTGGCGAGGACGAGGTCGAAACGCTGGTCGAGGGAGTCGAGTAGGGTAGCGTCGCCACAGAGTGATGCCAGTCGGTCGTCCACGCCGTTGATGACGGCATTATGGCGTGTATTGTCGGTGCTCCACTCGTCGATGTCGTAGGCAACCACCGAGCCTGCTCCCAGTTTCAAAGCACAGATGCCCAGGATGCCGGTGCCGGAGCCGCAGTCAAGGACGTGCTTGTCGCGAAGGTCCATTGCCATGAGGTTGGCGCAGATCATGCGGGTGGTCTCGTGCGTTCCCGTTCCGAAGGCCTGATGAGCATCGATTTCAATAGGAATGATGGCTGAAGTCTGATGGCTGAAGTCTGATGGCTGATGGATGAAGTCTGATGGATGATGGCTGAAGTCTGAAGTCTGAAGGCTGATGGCTGATGGCTGATGGTTGATGGATGATGGCAGGTGGCGGCCGTCGTGGATTATCAGCGTATGAACATTTCTCTCACCACTTACCTCTCTCCACTCACCACTAATAACAATCGGTTCGAAGCCCTCCTGTTCCCATTGCTCGTTCCAGTCACGATCTTCCGCTTCGCGTACATTATATATTATTTTAGTGCCCTCGATGGGGAAGGTGCTGATGGCGGTGTCGAGCACCTCCTGGTCGAAGAGTGATTGCTGGGCATAGGCGAGGAGCCCGGTGGCGGTTTCCTCGAACGATTCGAAGCCTGCTTCGGCAGAGAGCGCCGAGAGCAAGTCCTGTGCATCCTGCGTACAGGGCGTGATGGTAAGTTCTACTTCGTAGTATTTCATGACTATTGTGTTAAATTTGAGCGCAAAATTACAAAAAATAGGGAAAAACCTACGCTGTCTTAGGGTTTTTCCCTAATTTTGCACTAAAATTAGTTGTAATTTTGCAACGTGAACAAATAAAATAGTTTAGAGTTTAGTGTTTAGAGTTTAGAGAATATAGAACTATGAAGAAATTTATCCTACTCACAGTTGTTGCGGCCTTGCCAATCGGGCTGATGGCACAGGACGACGATATGTACTTTGTTCCGACAAAGGAGAATGTGGCGAAGGAAGCCAAAACCTATGGCATGCCTCGCGACACCTACTATGCAGGCAGTCAGCGTAGCGTTGACGAATATAACCGTAGGGCGTGGTCGAGCGTGACACCGATAGACTCTGCCGGCAACGGCATCATCGACTTCTCTGCTGTGCGTGGTGTCTATCCTGACTCTACCGTGGCGTATGAAAACGACTATAAATACACCAAGCGCTTGAGCCGTTTCGATGGTTACACATCGACTTCAGAGGCCTACTGGGACGGCTATCGTGACGGACGCTGGTCATCGCCCTGGTATTACTCCAGCTATTACACCTGGTACGACCCTTGGTACGATCCCTGGTATGACCCCTGGTACTATGGCCGTTACGGTTGGGTAGGCTACTATGGCTACTATCGTCCGTGGGGCTGGTACGGCTACTATGGCTACTATCGTCCGTGGGGTTGGTATGGTCCGAGATACTACGCCCGTACATACTATCGTCCGAGTGGTTCTGGCAGATTCCATGTCAGCCGTCCGGCATCAGCAGGAGCTCGCAGCTACGGTCGTTTCAACAACAGCAGTCGCTATAGCAACGGCACGTTCGGCAACGGTTCGTATATGAGCCGTGGTTCATCAACCCGCTCGTCAGGCTTCAGTGGTGGCGGTTCCTTCGGCGGCACTCGCGGAGGTGGTTCCTTCGGTGGTGGAGGCGGTTCCTTCGGTGGTGGTGGTCGCTCAAGTGGCGGCACGTTCAGTCGCGGAAGATAAATTTGAAACTTGAATCTTGAAACTTGAAACCAACTAAGTATGAAAAAGATATTAGTATATGCTGCCATGATGGCTGTTGCAATGCCCATGTCAGCGCAGGAAACTTACGAGAATGCTAAGATAGCGCAGGAAGACCTGAACGGTACGGCCCGCTATGTGGGAATGGGTGGCGCGATGGAAGCACTGGGGGCTGACATCTCGACCATCGGTACCAACCCTGCCGGTATCGGACTTTTCCGCAGGTCGAATGTCAGCGTGTCGTTCGGTTTGGTATCGCAGGCCGGTGTGAATAGTGTGATGGGTGGCAACAAGACCAATGCGTCGTTCGACCAGGTGGGCTTCGTCTATTCCAACCGTACGGGCAAGACTTCTTTCCTGAACCTGGCTTTCAACTTCCACAAAAGCCGTAACTTCGACCAGATTCTGTCAGCGGCTGCCTCATTGCAGAATGCGTCGCTCAACAAGTTGACGTATAATAAGGGTGTCAACCTGTTGGTATTCCCGCAAAAGGCCGGTGTGGACCTGTATAAAAGGGACGAAGCAGGAAAAATCATCGGATACAACCACAAGCCCGACTTCAGCAAGTATCCCTATAGCACCTGCAACCAGTTGGACGACATGCTGGCACAAGGCTATAACATGCTGTATTCCTATGATGACGAAGGCAAGTTGATTGACGAGGAATGGTGCTACGACAATGCCAGTCGCTACCAGTTTGACCGCTCGCACACGGGTTATATCGGTGAGTACGACTTCAACATCTCTGGCAACATCAACAACCGTGTGTACCTTGGCTTGACGGTGGGCATCCACGATGTGCACTACAAGCATAACAGCGAGTATACCGACTTCATGGTTACTGAACGCCCTTACACGCTGACCGTTGCCGACTCTCGTGAGATTACCGGTACGGGATTCGACGTGAAGGCAGGTATCATCTTCCGACCCGTCGAGACATCCCCTTTCCGTATCGGATTGTCGGTAGCTACCCCGACATTCTATGAGCTGCGCTCCAAAAACAGCACCACCATCTTCGACTCAGACGGAAATGTGATGGATTCGCGTGGCATCAACGACGCCAACAACGGACGCACCAGCTACAAGTTCAAGATGTACACTCCGTGGAAGTTCGGACTGAGTCTTGGACATACCCTTGGAACACAGGTGGCATTGGGTGCCAGCTACGAATATGCTGATTATGGTTCTATGGACACCCGTACCATCACCGGTGAATACTACGACACCTGGTCTGGACGTTATAGCACCGAGTCAAGAAGCGACACGGAGATGAACAACCACACACAGCGCACACTGAAAGGTGTTCACACTATGAAGGTGGGAGCAGAATACAAACCCGTAAAGGATGTCGCCCTGCGCATTGGTTATAACTATGTCAGTCCGATGTTCAAGAAGGATGCCTTCAAGGATGGTTCACTGGACTCACCAGGTACCTACACTGCTTCGGCTACAGACTACACCAACTGGGAGGACACCCACCGTTTCACCCTGGGTGCTGGCTATACCTACGAGGGCTTCAACGTATCGCTGGCCTATCAGTACAGCACGACGAAGGGTACCTTCTATCCCTTTATGAGCTACACCGACAATAACGTGGCTGCTGACGATAATATCGTGGAAGGCGTTAAGGTGGACAACAACCGCCACCAACTGCTACTGACGTTGGGATATACGTTCTAGAGGTAAGAGGTGAGAGGTAAGAATAATAAAGGCTCGGAAATTTCCGAGCCTTTATTGTTTTAATAGCTTCGTGCGATGATGACACGGTGTTTGGCAGGTTTGCCGGTAACCATGTCGACACCGGGCGTTTGTTCGTAGGCGAAGGGTACGCAACGGATAGTGGCCTGCGTCTCCTCCTTGATGCGAGCCTCGGTCTCTGCAGTACCGTCCCAGTGGCAGAGGAAGAAGCCGCCGTCCTTCACACGCTCCTTGAACTCCTCGTAGTTCTCGCACTCGTAGACGTGTTCGTCGCGATATTTGCGAGCCTTCTCGAAGATGTTCTTCTGGATGTCCTCCAACAACTGTTCCACATACTGGGCAATACCCTCGATAGGACGCGTCTCCTTCTCCAGTGTGTCACGACGCATCACCTCAATGGTGCCGTTCTCCAAGTCGCGGGCACCCAGGACGAGACGAACGGGAACACCCTTCAACTCATAGTCAGCAAACTTGAAGCCAGGACGCTTGTTGTCAGCGTCGTCGAACTTCACGCTGATGCCCTTGGAACGCAACTCGTCGATAATGGGTTGAACCTCCTTGTTGACCAGTTCCATCTGCTCAGGTTTCGTAGCGATGGGGATGATAACCACCTGGATAGGAGCCAGGCGCGGAGGCAGCACGAGACCGTTGTCGTCGGAGTGTGTCATAATCAGGGCACCAATCAGACGCGTGCTGACACCCCATGAGGTAGCCCATACATACTCGGGCTTGTTCTCCTTATTAAGGTAGGTTACCTCGAAAGCCTTGGCGAAGTTCTGACCCAGGAAGTGAGACGTGCCGCTCTGCAGCGCCTTGCCGTCTTGCATCATCGCCTCGATGGTGTAGGTGTCCAGTGCACCGGCGAAGCGCTCAGTTTCGCTCTTCACACCCTGCAGTACAGGAACTGCCATCCACTCCTCAGCAAACTGGGCGTACACCTTCAGCATCTTCTGTGCCTCTGCCTCAGCCTCCTCACGGGTGGCGTGAGCCGTGTGACCTTCCTGCCACAGGAACTCAGAAGTACGGAGGAACGGACGCGTGCGCATTTCCCAGCGCATCACGTTACACCACTGGTTGCACATCAGGGGCAGGTCGCGCCATGAGTGAATCCAGTTCTTATACGTGTTCCAGATAATCGTCTCAGACGTAGGACGGACAATCAGCTCTTCCTCCAGCTTGGCAGCAGGGTCAACAACGACACCGCTCTTGTCCTCAGTAGCCTTCAGGCGATAGTGGGTAACCACAGCACACTCCTTGGCGAAACCCTCGACGTGCTCAGCCTCGCGAGAGAGGAACGACTTGGGAATGAGCAGGGGAAAATAGGCGTTCTGGGCACCCGTCTCCTTGAACATCTTGTCAAGCTGCTGCTGCATCTTCTCCCAAATGGCGTAGCCATAGGGCTTGATGACCATACAACCACGTACGGCACTCTGCTCGGCAAGGTCTGCCTTCACCACGAGGTCGTTATACCACTGGCTGTAATTGTCAGCCCGTTTTGTTAATTCTTTCAGTTCTTTTGCCATAATTTTTCTTATAAATTCTAATTTTGGGCACAAAATTACTAAATATTTATCAAATATCGGCTGTGAATTATCAATTATTTTATATCTTTGCAAGCAGAATTGACATGTTTCACTAAATTAAACACAAAGAATTATGAAAACAAAAGTTATTTCTATGTTGCTCTGCGTAGGTTTGCTGTTCGCATGTAACAACACGCAGAAGGGTGCAGGTATCGGTGCCGGCGGTGGTGCACTGCTGGGTGGTATCATTGGTGCTATTGCTGGTAACACGGCAGTAGGTGCTGCAGTTGGTGGTGCCGTAGGTGCTGGCGCTGGTGCCATCATCGGTAAGAAGATGGACAAGGCTAAGGCTGAGGCCCAGAAGGTGCAGAACGCACAGGTAGAGACCGTGAAGGACGCAAACGGCTTGCAGGCTGTCAAGGTAACCTTCGACTCTGGTATCCTCTTTGCTACCGGCAAGGCTGACCTCTCACAGAGTGCCAAGAACTCACTGGTTCAGTTTGCCAAGGTGCTGAACAACAACAAGGATTGCGACATTGCCATCATCGGACACACTGACTCTACAGGCTCTGATGCTGTCAACCAGCCCTTGTCTGTTAGCCGTGCTAATAGCGTGAACAGCTACCTGAAGGCTTGTGGCGTAAGCGCTGCTCAGATTAAGAGCGTAGAAGGTCAGGGTTCTACCAACCCCGTTGCCGACAACTCAACAGAAGCAGGCCGTAAGCAGAACCGTCGCGTGGAGGTGTACATGTATGCTTCACAGGAGATGATTCAGAAGGCTGAGGCTGGTAAGCTGCAGTAATGAAGAAGCTGATTCAGAAAATCAAGCAGACAATTAAATGGATAGTGGTGGCTTTCTTTGCCTCCACTATCCTTTCTGTTGTAGCCCTGCGCTGGCTTCCCGTCTATTTTACACCGCTGATGTTCATCCGGTTAGGACAACAAGCGAAGGCTGGAGAACACTTGACGCTACACCACCATTGGGTGCCGTTGGAAGAGATATCACCATCGTTACCACGTGCCGTGATGGCTTCAGAGGATGCCCGATTCCTGGATCATCACGGATTCGACTACGAAGCCATCGAGAAGGCTGCCATGCGCAACCTGAAGCATCCGGAGAAACGTCGTCATGGGGCTTCTACCATCTCGCAACAGACCGCCAAGAATGTCTTTCTCTGGCCTGGTCGCTCATGGGTTCGCAAAGGCTTTGAGGTCTATTTTACCACCCTAATAGAGTTGATGTGGTCGAAACAACGCATCATGGAAGTCTATCTGAATTCTATTGAGATGGGCAATGGCATCTATGGTGCCGATGCCGTAGCGGAGCATCATTTCAACACCACTGCCGACAAGCTGACCAAGGCTCAGTGCGCCCTGATAGCTGTCTCTCTGCCTAACCCACGACGCTTCAACTCTGCAAGCCCCAGTGGCTATATGCTGAAGCGACAAGCCCGAATACTGCGCGAGATGCGCTTTGTAAAACCCCTGTAACACTGTTTCAATGAAGAAGAAAAAGAGTCGTTCCTTTGCCTCCAGACTGTCACGATGGGTGCTGTTGGTACTGTTTATCATGATGTGTGCATTGGCATTCTTTATGTATTCGATTACCAAGGTTCTCGTTGTGGAAATCGGTGCCAACACCGTAGAAGGCAGCATGCACGCCACCGAAGAGCAAATCAAGGGTGTCCTGTCGGAAACCAGTGTGGCAGTGAAAAACAATATCTTCTACATTGAGCAAAACCTAAGCGACCCCGATGAGATGCAAGCCACCGTAGAACGCATCGTGAGAGAGAATGACTTCATACGCAGTTGCGGCATCAGTTTCGTGAAGAACTACTATCCACAGAAAGGACCTGGATACTGTCCCTATGCATGGCGTACGGACAGTATGCAGGTCAAGACCCACCAACTGACCGACCTCAACTTCGACTATCTGCATAGCGAATGGTTCACAAAGGCTATCAAGGTAGATT
>Ga0256404_1013090_pt1 | contig 10594 bp, 10 predicted proteins | sample RumenRJG_01DNA_FD_185990 | JGI IMG/M metagenome (GOLD analysis project Ga0256404, IMG submission 185990) | Bovine rumen microbial communities from Lethbridge, Alberta, Canada - RJG_01 | ecosystem: Host-associated > Mammals > Digestive system > Stomach > Rumen | place: Canada: Alberta | collected...
AATGATTATTCTTCGTTATTATCCACATGTTTAATTTCATTACTTGAAAATAATAAAAAAGACTTTGATTATATTAATATTTTTGTTTTAGATGATGGAATCGATGAAGAGAATAAACGGAAAATATTCTCATTGACTAAAAATTATTCTTGCAACATTACTTTTATCAAAACTGATATATTGAATTCAAATGATAAGATTATGATGCCTTTGGATAAGGAGGACTATGGAAAATCCTTAACAACTTATTCCAGATTATTTTTATCAACACTTCTTCCAGATGATATTGATAAGGTAATTTATCTGGATTGTGATGCTCTTGTTTTAGGTTCATATAAACAGTTATGGGGTGTTGATATTTCAGATTATTACTGTGCGGGAGTGGTTGATCCAACTAATGATAATATTTTAAGAGAATATGGATTTGGTGGAGAAGATAAATATTTCAATGCTGGTTTTCTATTGGTTAATTTAGAAAAATGGCGCAATAACAATATTGAAGATAAATTTATTGAATTTTTATTAGAAAACAAATCTAATTTCTTTCTCCATGATCAGGGTGTTATAAATAATGTTTTAAGAAATAAAATTAAAATTGTCGAGCCTAAATATAATTTACAGTTATATTTCCAATTTTTCGATTATGATTTGGCAATGAAGTATATGGGTCGTGAAAATCCTTATTATACAAAGGAAATAGTTGACGAAAGTAGAAATAATCCAGTATTTTTACACTTTTGTGGGGGTACACAAAATAGGCCCTGGTATAATAAGGAACATATATACTATAAGGAATTTAAAAAATATTCTGATTTGGCAGATTGTAAAAATATTTATGATAATGGAGTTACATTAAGTTGGAAAACTAAATTGCTGTATAAAGGAATAAATAATAAATTTTTCCAATTAATCTTAAAATTAATTCCTAGAAAAATTATTAAGAACATGGTAGATAAAAATGGAATTAATTACTATAGAAAAGAATGTTTGAATGCGGCCGAATTTGATAATAAATAATTATTTATTCATGAATTCATATTTAATTAACTATAAAATTTATTGGCGAAATTATGAAAAATAAAACTGAAATATTTGTATTAACCCATAAAAAATTTGATTTGCCTCAAAACAATATATATAGGCCTATTTTAAATGGAAGTGCAAATCATGATGATGACTTTGGTTACTTGAGGGATGATTCTGGAGATAACATTTCTGATATGAATAATTATTATGCTGAAATGACAGGCGAATACTGGGTTTGGAAAAACTCCGATGCGGATATTATAGGGTTTTGTCATTACAGAAGATATTTTGCCAAAGGATTATCATTAAAAATACTTGAAAAAGAAGATATTTTGGATATTTTAAAGGATTATGATATTATTTTGCCCAATAAGGCACATATGGGCATGACAAATATTGACGATATTAAAAAAACCCGGAAATTCCTTGATTATGGTCCTTATATTGAAGATTATTGTATATTGAGGAATGTTCTTGAAAAATATTATCCTGATTATGTAAAATTTTATGATGAGATGTTGAATGAAAAAACATGTCATTGGTTTAACATGTTTATAGCTAAAAGGGATTTGGCTGATGATTATTTTAAGTGGGTATTTGATATTTTAGAAAAGGTAAAAAGTGAAATTGACTTTGATAAATATGATGATGACCAAAAAAGAATTTTAGGATTTTTTTCAGAACGCTTAATTAATGTTTATGTTAAAAAAAATAATTTAAAAATTAAAGAAATGCCAATATTAATAAATGACCGTAAGATTCCATTATTGTATGTTATAGGTTTTAGATTTTCTATCGTAATTGTTTTATTCAAATTTTTTACCCAAATAATGTATCATATAAAAAAATAGTGTCTGAAAAATTTATTAATTCTATATTGTAATTTTTAAAAAGTTTTGGTTATATCAAAAGTTATAAGTAATTATTTTTAAATATTATTTATTGATAATAAATTTTTAATTTTAAATATGGAGTTATTTTATGGAAAGAAAAAATCCTCTGGTTTATACATGTTTTTGTACGGATATTATCCATGAAGGACACTTGAATTTGATTAATGAAGCTAAAAAGTATGGGGATGTTGTTGTTGGTGTTCTTTGTGATTCTGAAATGGTAAAATATAATAGGTTTCCTTTAAAATCTACTTCTGAACGTGTTAAACTTGTTGAAGAAATTCCTGATGTTGATAAAGTCATCATTCAAGATCAAATTATGTATGATAAAGTAGTTGATGAACTTCGTCCAGATTATATTATTCATGGAGACAACTGGTCTGAAGACTCAATGAAAATTATAAGACAAAACATCGTTGATGTTTTGGAAAAATATGGTGGAGAACTTATTGAGGTTCCATATACATTCAATCCTAAAGTTCAAAAGATTGATAGACAAATGAGAGAACAGCTAGCAATGCCTGAGCTTAGACGTGGCCGTTTAAGAAAATTATTGAATATGGTTCCTGTTGTCAAGACTATGGAGGTTCACAGTGGTCTTACAGGATTGATTGTTGAAAAGACAGTCATTGCTGATGGCAAACACATTGACCAGTTTGATGCAATGTGGATTTCAAGTCTGTGTGACAGTACAGAAAAGGGAAAGCCGGACATTGAACTGGTTGACATGACTTCAAGATTTAGAACAATAAATGATATTATGGAAGTTACAACAAAACCAATCATATTCGATGGAGATACAGGGGGGATTGCAGAGCATTTTGTCTACACTGTACGTTCCCTAGAAAGAATGGGTGTTTCTGCTGTTATTATTGAAGATAAAATAGGCTTAAAGAAAAATTCATTGTTCGGAACTGAAGTAAAACAGACTCAGGATGAAATAGACCATTTCTGTGAAAAGATTGCTGCAGGTAAAAATGCCCAGCTATCAGATGATTTCATGATTATTGCCAGAATTGAGAGTCTTATCCTTGAACAGGGTATGGATGATGCACTTAAAAGAGCATTTGCATTTAGGGATGCTGGTGCTGATGGAATAATGATTCACAGCAGAAGAAAAGAGCCGGATGAAATATTGGAATTCTGTGACAAATTCAGAGTTGAAGATAAAGAAACTCCAATTGTTGTTGTCCCATCTTCATTCAATACGATAACTGAAGAGGAATTAATTTCTCATGGTGTCAATATCGTTATTTATGCTAACCAATTGTTGAGAGCAGCTTTTCCTGCAATGCAGAATGCTGCAAAAAGTATATTAAAACATCACAGGGCTCATGAAATTGATGAGGAACTGCTGTCAATCAAAGATATTATTACGTTAATTGATGAATTATAAGTGATTAAATGTCAAGACATGCCATATTATCAGATATTCATGGTAATTTACACGCATTGGATGCAGTAATAGATGATTTAAACAATAATAATGTAGATAAACTAATATTTTTAGGTGATTTGATTGACTATGGCATGCAATCCAATGAGGTTGTAGAATACATTAAGGATAATCTTTCATCCAAAATCATCTGCAATATATGGGGAAATCATGAAAGAGCTATTTTAACCCATGATTTCAAATTTTTTTCATCAAAAAGAGGGGTCGAATCAGCAAAATTCACGGATTTACAATTAAGCGATGATGCTAGAAGTTATTTGAATAGTGAATTGATAAATACAGGTAAATATGAATTTAATTTAGATAGTAATAATGTTTTAGCTGTTCATGGGTCTTTAAACGATTATTTTTGGAAAGCGATTTTTCCGGATAATCTGAATGGAGATTATGTGGGCTATGACATTGTCTTATCGGGACATTCTCATTATCCTCATGTCTTTCAAAAGTTTTATGATGTTAATAATCCTGATATGAGAAATAAAAAATCTGTTTTATTCATTAACCCCGGATCTGTAGGACAGCCTAGAAATCATAATCCTAATGCACAATATGCAATTCTTGACACTGAATTGATGAGTGTTGATTTAAAATCAGTCAAATATCCAGTAAAAGAAGCTATGGATTTATTTGATGGAAACATTGATGAGTTTTATCAAAAAAGATTAGAAAAAGGAATATAAGGTGTTAAACATGAAAATTTTATATGTTATTAGCGGTGTAACTGGGATGACCGGAAACGAGTTGGTTCGCCAGCTTCTAAACCAAAGTGAAGATACAGTTGAAATCATCGGTTTTGATAATTTTTTCGCATCTTCTATAGAGACAGTAAAGGACTGTTTGGACAATAAAGGTTTTACATTCTTTGAATATGATTTAAACAATAAGGAACAAATGGAAAACATAAAAAATCTGGTTTTAAAATCAAAAAGCGAATTTGATGAAATAATCTACATTAACTGTGCTGCTGTTGTTCACACAGAACATTTCTATAATGTCTATTCGACTTATGAAACCAATGTTGTTGGAATGAACGACTTTTTGATCCAAGCTATTGATGTTGGTGCAGATAAATACATAAACTGCTCAACTTCTGAGGTTTATTCAATGAACTCCTGGAATGAGCATGGTGGAGTTAAGGAATCTGATTATATCACTATGGCAGATGCAGAGCACAGTCAAAGGACAAGTTATGCTACAGGAAAACTTTTAACAGAATTTTTCATGAAAGATGCAGTAGACAACGGAAAGATTAAAGGATGTTCTATTCGCTTTGCAAATGTCTACAGCAAAGATGAGAAATATCCAAAGCATATTATTCCACATATCATATACAGCTTTAAAAAAAATGGTGAAGTAGTCTTACTTGAAAACTCTAAAAAGAATCGTAGAACCTTTTTAAACAATTATGATAGCTGTAGTGCAGTATTGGAATTGGCCAAAACAGATTCTGCACTTGATGGTACAATATATAATGTTGCAACTGATGAAGAGATTTCAATTATTGACCTGACTAATATGATTGCAGAGAAAATGGGCATTGCTGAGCCTGTTATCAAGTTTGAAGGATATCGTGAATCCGATCCTGAGAGAAGATTATTGTCCACTGAAAAGATTAAGCAAAGAACCAATTGGAAGCCAATAATGAATTTGGATAAGGGATTAACTGAATGCGTTGAAAATTATACTAAAAATTAAAGGAGAATACAGTTTGAAGATAACAGTCATCACAGTTGCAGGAATATCAAGCAGGTTCAATAAGGATTTTCATGAAGATGAAAAGATATTGAAATGCCTATATTATGATGAAAATCCTGAAGATACATTAATTTATAGGATGCTTCAAAAGACAAGCTATTCTGATAAGATTATTGTCGTTGGAGGATATAAATACAATGATTTAGTTAATTATATCAATGAATATATTCCAAATGAATTGAAGGAAAAAATTAATTTGGTATATAATGAACATTTTGATGATTTGAGCTCAGGATATAGTTTATATTTAGGAATTCAAGAATCTTTAACTAAATTCAGTGGTATTGAAGAGATTCTTTTTGTTGAAGGGGATTTGGATGTAGATATGGAATCATTCCAGAAAGTCATAGATTCACCAAACAATGTAATCACTATAAATCATGAGGCAATCTATTCAAACAAGGCTGTCGTTTTATATCAAAACGGTGAAGACAAGTATGTTTATGCATTTAACAGTGATCATGGTCTTTTAAGTATTGATGAGCCTTTCAAAGCCATTTTCAACTCAGGCCAAATATGGAAATTCAATGATATGAATATATTAAAAATATCAAATGATAATTTTAAGGAATTTCTTATCACGGATACTAATCTTGGAATAATTCAAATGTATTTTGACTTGACAGAAGATTCCATTGATATCATTGCATTCAATCACTGGGTAAACTGTAATACTCGTGAAGATTATCAAATTATAAAGAACTATTGGAGGAATAACTTATGAAATCATTAAATGAAAGATTACAAATTGTAGAACAGCATGTGAAAAATGATGAAATTACAGTCATGATTATAGGATTAGGTAGTGTAGGTACCTATCTGTTGGATTTTTTAGTAAGCAAAAATGACCCTGCACTAAAAGTGGTTGTTGTTGGAAGAAACCAGGAAAAAATGCAGTCTGATGTCAATATCGTTCGTGTTGCAGGTCTCATTCGTGAAGTTAATAAATCAGATATAATCGTTGAAGCAAGTGTTGATTTAAATGATATTTCATCAATCGAAAAGGCTATAAGCAAATACTCACCGGACTTTATTGTAAACTCAAGTAGGGCATATCCTGGCCTTAAATACGGAAGTATCTCATGGAATAATGTTCGCGCTTATGGTATCTGGACCCCATTATCTATCAAATTCACCAAAAACATAATGGAAGCATGCGACAATGCAGGTACTGATGCGGTAGTTATCAACACATCTTATTCTGATGCGGTAATTCCATGGCTTAAGAGTGCGGGAAAGGCATATCCTGACTTTGGAAGTGGAAACCTAAATCATTTGATTCCACGAATGAAATTTGCAGTAGCTGACATTTTAGGTGTCGATGATTTCTGGAATGTTGACTTTAATTTTGCAGCAGCACACTTCCATGATGTTGTAATAAGCAAAGAAGGACAGACCGAAGGTGTAGAATTACCTTTAAAAATATATTATAAAGGCGAAGAGCAAGATATTGACCACGACGAAATTTATTCCAGATGTTCAATCAGCATGCCTGTTGACCAAAAAAGAAACATGATGAATGCATCAAGTAACTACCGCATAATAAGTGCGATTATTGATGCAATACGCACTGGAAATGACCAGAAAATATTTTCACCAGGTGTATTCGGCCATATTGGAGGATATCCTGTAATAATTGGATACAAAGATGATGATATTTCTGCATGGATTGACGAATCTGTGTTTACCTTTGATGAAATGGATAAAGCTAACCGTGAATCTCTAGCATTGGATGGGGTAGAAGATATTAGGGATGCTACATTAATTTATACTGATGACTTAATAACTAAGGTAAAAGATGTTTTTGGTGTAGACCTTCCAAAAGAAGTTAAATATGAAGACATTGAAAAGACTGCCGAATTCTTGATTGAAAAAATAATAACTCCACAATTAAATAAATAAAGGAAATAAAATGAAGGTTGAAGATTTTGTAGATGCTTTGGGCTGTGACTTTTACACTGGAGTTCCAGATTCACAGCTAAAGGCATTATGTAACTACCTGATGAATACATATGGCATTGATAAGAATCATCATATAATAGCCGCAAATGAAGGTAACTGTACTGCCCTTGCTGCAGGTTATCATTTGGCAACAGGTAATGTTCCGGTTGTCTATATGCAAAACAGTGGTGAAGGAAATATCATCAATCCTGTAGCATCCCTATTGAACGATAAAGTCTATGCAATTCCATGTATTTTTGTTATAGGGTGGAGAGGCGAACCTGGAATTCATGATGAGCCTCAGCATATTTATCAGGGTCAAATTACATGTGATTTGCTTGATTTGATGGGTATAGAAAATTTTGTCATTGATAAAAAAACCACTGTTGATGAGTTAAAAAAGCAGATGGAAAAATATTCCGCTTTTTTGGATAAAGGAAAAAATGTTGCATTTGTAATCAGGAAAAATGCATTAACATACGACGAAAAAGTTGAATATAAAAATGACAATGAAATGATTCGTGAAGAAATCATCAGACATATCGTTAATGTCAGTGGTGAAGACCCTATTGTTTCCACAACGGGTAAAGCAAGCCGCGAATTGTTTGAAATACGTGAAGCTAATGAACAGTCTCATAAGTATGACTTTTTAACTGTCGGGTCAATGGGTCATTCATCATCTATTGCTCTTGGAGTAGCAATAAACAAGCCTCATGAACGTATTTGGTGTATTGATGGTGATGGTGCAGTATTAATGCATATGGGCTCAATGGGTATTGTAGCAAATGTAAATCCTGATAATTTCATACATATTGTTATCAACAATGGTGCTCATGAAACCGTTGGGGGGATGCCGACCGTTGCATCAAATATGAATTTGGTTGAAATAGCAAAGGCCTGCGGATATTCATATGCTGTATCAGTTGACAGCTTTGATGAATTGGACAGCGAACTCAACCGTGTAAAAGACATGAATAAACTATGTTTTATTGAAGTCAAATGCTCTATAGGTGCACGTGATGACTTGGGAAGACCAACGACATCGGCAATAGAAAACAAAGAAAATTTCATGAAATTTTTAAATAATAATTAAATTTTTAGGAACATATGTACTTATATGCATAAATGCTTTTGATTAATATGTCAAGATGATTAACATGGACCATGATAAGATAATTATAATTTTGGCTTTAATCATTATCGCAATCCTTGCAGCAGGGATTGTAGTTTTAAATCCTTTTGCAGCGAAAGTGGAGACAGCTATTTCTATTACAAGCTCTCAGGAATTAACAGAAGGCGATTCTCTTTCAATTTCACTGACTGACATCAACTCCAGGCCGGTTTCAGGTGCTCTCATTCAAATCAACATAACTGATTTGAACGGCAGTACAACACAAAAAACTCTAACGACTGACGCTTCGGGTAACGGTGTAATTGCTTTAGGTGATTTGGCAAGTGGCCAGTATATGATAAATGTCGCATATGATGGAAACAGTTCTCTCAAGTCAAGTTTTGCTTCCCAAAACATTAACATAAATCCTAAGGTTGTCCAATCAGTTTCAACAGAATCCGCATCAATTCATCCGGGATTTACTCCGTCATATAAGGAGGGACCACTTACCTATGGATATAAAGGTGACCGCTGGGGATTTGTCAGCCCTACAGGAAACTTCATTGAGATGTAATGGACTGTTAAAAATGTCACTGGTTAACCATATTTTTTTGGTGTCTTTCGATGACATTTTTCCCATCCATTTTATGTTGTTTAATCTGTTATGTTCATTCTCCTTCGATTGTTATATAAATTCTTTTCAGGGAAATGTGATTTTATAAAATAATCGGCTGAATTATTCGTTTTAGGTAATAATTCATCATTAGTAAAAGCTAATGCCATTTAAATCTTTTTTAATAAATTTTTTAAAAAATCGTGAATAAAATATGGTGCTACCCAAATTGTCATGATGCAGCTTCACTTTTTTCTTTGTTGATTTTATTTTTTTCAGATATGTGTTATAAGAAAAGTAATGCAAAATGAGTTTTTTCATACATAGCAAAGTCTTAAAAAACCTAAAGCAATGTTTTCTGGAACAAAGAAAACATCTGACCCGATAAACACATGCGAATAATTGCAAGTGGTGTTGATAAAACATATGGTTGATGCGAAAACTTTACTTAAAATTAATCGTAATTTTAAAATTTTAAAACCTCATCATTATTTTCCGATTGATTGTGCAAGGTAATGTAGATGAAATGAAAAATATTTTACCAAATGAATAGGAGATTTATTTTCTAGTAATTAACAAATCAACAACAAGACAGCATTTTTTTAAATTAAAGAATTTAAATTTTAATATAGCTTAAATTATACTTACTAGAATCTTTAATCATTTTATAAACATATATTTCACGTTTTTTACAAATTTCCATAATCGTTTGTTCACACTCAGCAGAAATATCCAAACCCAAAAATACACAGACAGGTTTTGGAAATTTAACAAAACATAACTCCTCTCGCTTATCAATAAAATCAGTTAAAAAAACTGATTTTAATGTCTGCTTTAATTTTATTTTATCAATAAGTATTCTCCATTCCTTTTCATAACTCCAATCATATGACTTTTTCAAAAATGGCTCTTGTAAAACTTTCGATTTGTTTCGCTTATCATTGTCAATATTACTGATATCCTTTGCAAAATCAGAATTATGAACATATAAAATGGGATGGCATGTTTCCTCACAACCCAACTCAAAATCTGTAAGGTCATATCCGATACATACTCCCTTATGATTATCTGCATAATGAGCCCACATCGGAATAATGTTATTCGATTCGGATAAGCAGACAAAAAGCATTTGTTTTTTCAATTCAAGATTGTAGTTTTTTACTATATAATGAGCAAAATCTTTAAAAATCCCCACAAACTCTAATTTGAATTCATCAAATCTTAAACCATCACCCAATTTCGAATCATTATTATAAACAATATCCATAAATAAATAAAAGGGATTTTTGCTATTGACAATCATGTTTTTGTCTTCATCGGACAGATTAAAAACCGGAACATCCAACTGCCGAATAAGCAAATCATCCTTATACTGTTGAGATATCATATCATAATCAAACAACATATCTCCTTCAAACGGATCGTTGACATTGAGAGGGTTGGAAACTTTTATGAAATCATCTTTTAGAGAACCCACTGCATATTCCGCTTTCATGTATTTAAAGAGAATTTTTGGAAAATTCTCCTCTTTTAAAATTGATGCCTTGGCCTGTGATTCAACATCTCTAACATCATGAAAATACAACTTATGATATTCCTTTTTCCACATCTAATTAAACACCACCATAATATAGCATGATTTAATATTTATTCAAAGTTTTTAAAAACTTTTTAATTTTTCAAATACCAATATATAGTCTGAAATAATCAAATGGTGTTGGTAAACATTTCTTGTGCGTAAAATAAAATCATCTAAACAGAAGGTTGAGATTATGTGAAAGGACATGCCTTGACACCGG
>Ga0256404_1013092_pt1 | contig 10593 bp, 13 predicted proteins | sample RumenRJG_01DNA_FD_185990 | JGI IMG/M metagenome (GOLD analysis project Ga0256404, IMG submission 185990) | Bovine rumen microbial communities from Lethbridge, Alberta, Canada - RJG_01 | ecosystem: Host-associated > Mammals > Digestive system > Stomach > Rumen | place: Canada: Alberta | collected...
GAGCCAAACCCATATGGAAAATATTTTGTGGGACAAAGCTACCTTGCTCAGATTTCCAAAGAGCAGATTCCGGTTTTCAATGTAACTTTTGAGCCTGGTTGCCGCAATAACTGGCACATCCACAATGCAAAATCAGGTGGCGGACAAATGCTTATCTGTATTGGTGGCCGCGGCTGGTATCAGGAAGAAGGAAAAAATGCCGTCGAACTGCTTCCCGGAAGTGTCGTGAATATTCCTGTCGGTGTAAAACACTGGCATGGAGCGGCAAAGGACAGCTGGTTCAGCCATCTGGCACTGGAAATTCCCGGTGAAGACGGAAGCACAAGCTGGTGCGAAAGCGTAAGCGAAGAAGATTATGGAAAATTAAAATAAGGGGCGTTCGTCGTTCTCTACGCTCACAAAAATATATCTTTTGGAGGAAACTGTATGAAAAAACTTATTCTTACCCTTTTAGTCGGAGGGTTTCTTATGACAAACCTTTCAGCAAAGTAACCTGAAAAAATGGTAAAATTATGTTCTGGATACGAAATGCCAACACTCGGTTTAGGTACTTGGACTCTAACCGGCCAGGTTTGCGAAGACGCAGTATACGCCGCACTCAAATCTGGATACCGTCTTATTGATACTGCAAAATATTACGGCAACGAAAGCGAGGTAGGTAAAGCCATCTCCCGTGCCATTTCTGATGGGTTCTGTAAACGAGAAGAAATTTTTATCACTACAAAACTCGTTCCCTGGAGTTCAAATCCTGATGCAGATATTGAAGATTCACTAAGGCAGTTAGGCCTTACCTATATCGACCTTTGTCTTTTGCATCAGCACGGCTCCAGCTCAGGCGACGATGCAGTTTACAAGGCTATGATTCGTGCGCAAAAGACGGAAAAATCCGCTCAATCGGAATCTCAAATTTTTACACAGAAAAAACAGTAAGCCATTTTATAAATGATTTTGAAATTCCTCCAGCTGTCATACAAAACGAAAATCACCTCAAATATCAGAACAACTATTTAAGAGACTGGGCTGCAAAAAAAGGAATCTACATAGAAAGCTATTATCCTTTCGGTGGTCGATGTCACACAGCAGAGCATCTGAAAAATCTGCAGGTTCTTGAAATTGCAAAGAAACACAATACGTCGAGTCAAGGCACGCGTACGCTTAAAGCCTTGACTTCGCCGTTTTTAGGGTTTGTAATAAACCTTAAATAAAACCGCCGCTCAAATAATTGTACGCTGGCATTTGCAGGCAGGATACATCGCAATACTGGGCAGCAGCAATCCTTCCCACATTGCAGAAAACTTTGATGACTGGGATTTTCAGCTGACAGATTCTGAAATGAAAGAACTTACAAAACTGAATACTGGAAAACGGTACGAAAACTGGTAAACAAAAAGAGCATCTCGAAAAGTCTTACTACCGATTCCTAAACCCCTTCATCCCATTTTCCAGAAGCGTCGTTGCAAGCTCAATCATTTCTTCCATGGGAATCTTACGACCGTCGGCAACCCTCTGGCGGTAAAGGGTAAGAACCGATGTTGAATAAGCCCTTACAATATTCTGGATATAGGTGCTTTTGTCATGGAGGGTTTTAGTCTGCTGATGAGTGTGTGCCGAAACTTTTTTCTGCATTCCTTCGCGGATATAATCAAAACGGCTGTCGCAGGTAACCTTCTTAAAAAAATCATCCTGTGCTTCGGTGTATTCAAAAAAGCTTCTTACAAGTTTCGGATAATCTTCTGTGTAGGTAAGGTCTTTTACCTTTTCAATATATTCGCTGATATGCCTGCTTTGAATCTCCTTCAAAACATCATCCGTAGTTTCTTAATGCAGATAGAAAGTCTTGCGGTTGATTCCGGCTCTGTCCGCAATGGCTTTGACCGTCACCTTTTCATAAGGCAGTTCGCAAACCAGTTCCTTAAAAGCCTTTTTAATTGATTCCTTGGTTCGTGCAATTCTTAAATCTTCTTTTTTCTCGGTCATGATTTTCCTCTTTTTCTGGGCGCATCCCTCACTACGTTCGGGTCGGGCTATCCGCGGTCGCTTGAAACTTCGCACATTCGTGCTCGTTGCGAAATCCGCTATCGCTCCAGCCTCCTCGCTCCGCCTGCGGCTCCGTTGCGGTGGCCGGCTTCGCCGCCGCTACTATCCCTTGCGCATTTCTAGGCACATTTAAAAAATCTGTCGCATATCTCACACTTCGCCACATTCTGCCCATTGAGCTGGCGGAAATTCATGCTATGCTTTTCAAGAAAATTATAAGGCACTTGCCCATTATTTTGCAAGTGCTGAATGAAACACGCAAAGGAGCGGCTATGGCGGTTACGATGACAGATTCAAATGAAAACATAATGGGAACGATGAGCGAAGGGTGGCTTTTGTTAAAGATGGCTCTTCCCATGATTTTTCGGTCTTGGTTTCGTCGCTCTACAACATTGTGGATTCGATTTTTGAGGGGCGGCTCGGTTCGGCTCGGCGATGCGAAGGGGCGCGGCGACGAGGAAGCGGCAAACGCTTTCTTCACGGCTTCCGTCCTCCTCATGATTATGCTTGCATCTATTTTGTGGGTGCTGTTCGCCTTGTTCCACGATGCCGTGTTCATTTTTTTCGGTGCGTCTGAGGAAATCCTTCCGAAAGTGATGGAATATGCGAAGTGGATTATCCGCTTCTTCCCGATTTTCATCGCGCCCACATTCATCGGCTCGTTCGTGCGGAACGACGGGAATCCGCGGCTTGCAACATTTACTGTGTCGCCCCAAATATCGTAAATGAATTTTGTCTTGCCAATTACTACAGCAACAAGATTTCCGGTATTTATTCCCAGCCGTATCTGGATTTTTACAGCAGAATCCTTATTAAATGAATTTATATCATCTAAAAGCCCCCGTGCAAAATCAATCATTTTTACAGCCCCGCCGTTGTCATAATCTTTTGTAAGTCCAGCGGCTGCCATGTATGCATCCCCAATCGTTTTGATTTTTTCAATTCCTTCGCGTCTGGCCCTTTCGTCAAAAACCGAAACCATTTTATTGAGCATGTTTACAACTTCATCAGCCGTCATATCTCCGCTGATTTTTGTAAATCCGACTATATCAGTAAAAAGAACCGTAACATTCGGAAACCCCTGGGCAATCGTTTTTCCCGGATGCTCTGTAAGCTCGACAGAAACTTCTTTTGGCAAAATATTTAAAAGCAGATTTTCTGACTTTTCTTTTTCCAGCTTCAGCTAACAAGTCCGCTCTTCAACTTTTTTTTCAAGTTCCTCGTTATATTTCTGCATTATCTGAATGCGCTCTTCCTGCATCTTGTTTATGTCAATAATATTTTGAACTGTATTTTCTGTCATTTTCAAAAAGGAGGCATACAAATTTTCAACTTCATCGCCAGTGCGGATGTCGAGCTTCTTTATTGCAGAAACACAGGCATTCATGCCGTCAACATTTCCGTTTTTTCCCATAAAATCAATTGCATGGCGTGAAATACCGTTTATCGGATTAACAAGAAATTTTGTCGAAATCCAAAGTCCCAGTCCCACAACCAAAATGACCGCAACAAGCGAAAGAATGATTGTCCTAAAAAGAAATTTCAGTCTGTATGTTCGAAGAAGCACCATGGAAATATCAACGCCAACATAGCAGACGCATTTTCCGTTTGAGTCAAAAATCGGATGATAGTGCGTCAAAAGCCATCCGTAAGAATCATTTGACTCAAGCGCCGGAATTTGTTTTCCCTCAAGCAAATCAAGAACATAAGGCAAAAAAGTCGGATCAAATTCAATCAGCACATCAACGGCATAATCACCGCTTCCTTCATCAGTGTCAAAAATTACATGGCAGCCGTCTTCCCGAATTTTGAAATTATATCACAGTATCAGGGATTTTTCATTTTTTTTCGATGCCGATGCCATAAATGGTCTTCCAGTCATTTTTCATGGAGATGGGGATCCATCCGTTTGCAGCACAGTCCGATCGCATCTTGTCGGCTTTGGTTATATTGCCGTACTCACGCTCAATGTCGTCGCAACAGAGCATAAAGCCAAGCGACTTGTATTCGTTGTTGTGAATGGTGTAGTTCACCATGCTAGCATCTGTAAGGCTGTTTCCAAAAGCAAGAACCGGTTGATAGCCGATTTCCTTTACAATTGTGGAAACCTTGTTCATCTGCAAGTTCTTGATAATATTCACACCGCCAAGCAAAATGTCGTCATCTTTACTGAAAGTATAATCCAACCCATCCTTTCCATCCTGATTCATAGCAACAAGCACATTATCGGAGCCTATAACCTGCTTTGGCGGCAGTCCAAGGGCATCGCATACTAAGGCTCGAAGGATAAGGCGGTTCGTTCCACTGGAAACATACACAGTGAATCCGTTCTGCACAAGATAGTTCACAACTTCCACCATCGGCTTATAGAAAGCGTCCGCCCGCTTGAGATTCTTGTAGCCAGGCTGATCAGTCTGCATGAATGAGCGCACATAGGAATCAAATTCTTTGAGTGTAAAGCCTTTGTACACACTTGCAAGCATCCGCTCATATTCCGCTCCTAAAGGAGGCACTCTTCCCGTCCTTCGGAAATCCTCAGCCAGTGCACGCTGCTCCTGCGAAGGTGTGTAATTCGGATCGTCAAGCACGCGATGAATAAAGAGCTGGAAATCAAAGTAAGTGGGATTTGTCTCGCAAAAAAGAGTTCCGTCAAGGTCAAACGTAGCGATTCTGCGCTCAACAGGGATAAAGTCAGGAGAGTTCCTGGTGGTGACAGCAGACACATAAGAAAAGAGAGCCTTCTTTGCAGGCGCGTCATCATTCCAAAGTGAGAGCGCACCTTTTCCTGTGCGAGGAGTACTTGCACAGGAAACAAAAATAAATGATGCAAATGTTGCGAGTAAAACTAACATTGCAAAACGAAATGTTTTCTTCGTTGTTTCCATGAAAATTTCTCCTTATGTTTTTTCTATTTTACAGGATAGTCAAAGTAAGTGTCGGGATACGGCTCGTCTTTGAGGGTAAAGTGCCACCATTCCTCTTCGAGAGGCTTGAAACCGTGGCGGAGCATAGCTTCTCGAAGAATCATGCGGTTTGCATACTGTTCCTCGGAAATTTGCATGTAGTCGGGATGGCTTTCAATTCCGAACCAGTCGAAAGTGCCACCCATATCAATCTCTTTTTCACTCTCCATATCGAACAATGTCAAATCCACCGTACTCCCACGACTGTGCCCCGATTTTTCTGCAATGTAGCCCTGAGTAAACAACACTGATTTATCAAGGTTCGGATAGAAATACTGTTTCATCCTAGTGTCCGAAGTATCTTTAGCCCAATTTATAAAATGCGTTACTGCACGCTGAGGTCGATATGCATCGTAGATTTTGAGGCGGTAGCCTTGAGCCTTTACATCATCGCTCACAGCTTTCAAAGCCTCTGCCGCTTCGGTGGTAAGAAGTGCAACAGGCTTTTCATAGCCGTTAATGCGATCTCCAACAAAGTTGTAGGTGGAATAGTAGCGGATTTCAAGAATCGCATCGGGAACAGCTTCTGCAAGATAGACAAAGCCTTTCGGTGCGACATCACTTTGTTTACATGATACGTAAAGTACCGAAAAAGCAATTGCTATAACAGTGGCAAAAATAATAGATTTTTTCATTTGAATTCCTCTAGATACTCTTCAAGCACAAGTCCTGAATCGGTAATTTCCTGTGCAACTTCTACACTCCCCACATAACGAATGTGCCACGGTTCATAGGAATACCCCGTAATTTTTTCTTTGCCTTTTAAGAACCTAAGGATAAAGCCGTGATTTGGGAGTTCCTCGTGAATTCTAGAGAAAAGCTCAGGAAGCTGCATCATATCCTCATTCTCCCACTTCCATTCTCCGTTAACCTTTGGCACTATGTCAATTGCAAGCCCTGTATGATGCTCACTCGTTCCTGGAACCGCCACGGTGTTGCGGGCATACTCTTCACCGTATTTTTCAGTAAAATCGAGCATTATTCGCTCCTGATATTCCACGCTGCGATACGCCGAGTCAATACCAATTTCAATTCCCTGTTTTTCAAGAGCAGATTGCAACGAAAGGTATGCTCCGTAAGTAGCTTTCTCGATTTCGGCAGTTTCGCCATCATAAACGGTATCCACCGTCACAAGGTCAAGGCTTTTTGCATAATCCACACTTATGGGGTGCATCTTGTTTACCAACACAAGGTAATCAGGATGTTTTCCCTTGTAACCGTAGTTTTTTGTACTTTCACAGCCAACGACAAAAAATCCAAAAGCAAATATCAAAATTGTGCTAAAAGCTTTCAGTTTCTTCATTTTTTCTTCCTTGTATAAATCATCGTTGCGGTGGTTGTATCGCCACTCGCACTCCATCAAATGTATCACAAATTTGTCGGAATCACAACCGTTGAATTTGGCGAAGCTCCACGCAAACAAAGTTTGCACGTTCTCGATTCCGTTCACATGGCATTTCCCTCTTGCGAATTCGTTTTCACTATGGAAAACCCGGTAGTGGTCGTAGCCGTTGAGAATCAAGCCGTCATAAGCCTTCCAGCCGTCAGAATGAATCGTCGAGCCTTCAAGCACAAGGCAAGAGTATTATAGGCATTAAGCTCTCTTTTGAGCAGTCAGGGACAATCCGGACGATGACTTTCCCGCTCGCGGCAGGATTGCTTTATATTTTCTCCGCACAAGCGTGGATTTCCTGTTACTTCTTCTCGCTTATCCCCGCTTTCCGCATTGTCCATTCCACCGCGCGGGTAATCGTTACGGTCATCGCGAGGTAAATCACGGCGGCGATGAGGTAGGCGGAAAGGTAGCGGTAGTAGAATCCCGCGACCGTGCCTGTGGCGAACATCAGCTCCACGAAGCCGATGATGTTCAGCACGGAAGTTCCCTTGATGTTGTTCACGAGTTCGTTTCCGATTGCGGGGAGCGCGTTCTGGAGTGCCTGCGGGAAGATTATGCGCGTCATCGTCTGCCAGTGGCTCGCGCCGTCCATCTGCGCGGCTTCCACAGGAGAGCGGTCGAGCGACTCCATTCCCCCGCGCAACGCTTCGGCAAGGTAGGCGGCGGTGTTCATCGAAACGGTGATGAGCGCGGCTGCGAAGAAGCTCCACGCGCGGTTTATCTCGCTTAGCGGCTGCCCCGGCATAAGAGCGCGGGCGACCTCGAAGCCCGCGTAGTAGATGATGCACGACTGCACCATCATCGGGGTTCCGCGCACGACGGCGACATAGATTTTTTCCGCTCGGACTGCAAGGCGTTTTGCGGCGCGGACGATGAGCGGGTCTTTTTTCTGCGCGGGAAGCGCACGGCAGAACGAGAGCAGAACGGCGAGCGCAAAGCCGATGACCGTCCCAAAGACCGACACGCGGAGTGTCCCCCACGCGCCGCGAATCCAAGTGGCGCGGTTGTTCACGAGCATATACGCCATCGACGGAAGGAGCGAGTCGGGGCAGGAATCGAGTGCGGCGGCTCGGCGGCAATACGGCACGACGAACGCGAGGAACGCGGTGGCAAGGGCGGCAAGAATGAGCGTAAAAATGCGTTTTGCCGTGCGTTTCACTTCTTCTCTCCCACCATTGCGGTAACTTCCGCCATGAGTGCCGCCCGGTTTTCGTGCGGGATTTCTGCGAGCGCGGCGTTCACCTGCTCCAAAAGCGCGGTGTCGGTCTTGCGGAGGGCTATGCAGATGCCCGAAAAGTCGAGCGTGAAGCCCTCGCCGTCGGGGAAGTCGATAACCGAGAGTGCGGGGTAGGTTTTCATGTACGCGGCGGCGGAGTCGAGGTTTATCACGATGCCGTCAACGGTGCGGCGGTTCAGGCGGTCGAGCATATTGGGGATTGAGTCCACGGGCGGAAGGTGGTTCGCGCCCTGAATCTGGTCGATGACCGAATCGAGCTTCGTTCCGCGCTGACCGAGGAGGCTCGCGCCCGCAAGGTCTGAAAGCCGCGCGGCACGGGCAAAGGGGCTGTCCGACTGCACGAGAACGCCGTATTCGGTGGGGGCTATCGCGTAAGTGTCGCTGAATGCCGCCGCCTGCTTGTGTTCCCTGCTGTCAACCATGCCCGACACAATCATGTCAATCTGCCCGCGGTTCAGCGCCTCCAAAAGCCCCTCCCACGGAATTTTGACGATTTCCATCTCGCGCCCAAGCGACTGGCAGACGAGGCGGGCGATTCGCACATCGTAGCCCTCGGCGAAAAAGCCCGCGTTGTTCATAATCGGCGCGTTCGTGTCCGAGGGGGCGGATTCCTCCCAGTTGTTCGGCGCGTAGGCACACTCCATTCCCACGCGGATTGCGGCGGGTGTGTCGGCGGTGGCGGGGGATTTCTTTGCGCACGATGTCGCCGTAAGCGCGACCGAAGCCAAAAGCACGGCGAAAAATGCATTGTGATAGATGTCCATGATGTTCTCCTTATCTTCTGTTTATTTCTCTTCCAAAATCCACTTGATTCCCCGCGCCATACGACCCGCGCCGTCGGTGAAGTGGTTGCCCTTGTTCAGCTCGAAAACCGTGGGAATCCCGCGCGACTGGTAGAACGCGGTGAGCCGCTCGGTGTTCTCCTGCACGGGGGCGAGGATTTTGTTGCGCGTCTTTGCCTCCGTGTCGCCAAGCGAAAGATAGATGCAGTCAGGAGTGCGGGCAAAGGGTGCGTTTTCGGCGAAGTCTGCGAAGCGCGGAAACCACAGGCTTCCCGACGCGCTTGCAATGCGGGAAAATGCGTCCGTCTTATATGCGGCGTAGAGCGCGAACAAGCCCGCAAGCGAGTAGCCGGCAATCGCGGTGTATGCAGGCGGTGCGGAAAGCCGCTCGCGGACGGCGGGGAGAATTTCGCCTGTGAGAAGCGCGAGGTATGAGTCCGCGCCGCCTGAGCAGGGCGTGTCGTTCTTAGACAGCGGCTCGCATTCCCACGGCGACATATCCGCGTCCCAGTCGATGTTTCCGACCACGGCAAGCGTAAACGGCGGGCAGCCGAGCGCGGCACATTCCGCCCACACATCGCTTCCGTTCCCCGCGTAAGTGTTCAGCACGACAAGCGCTCTTCCCGCGTTTTCCGTGCCGTAAATCGTTATTGTCTTTCCTTTGATTTCCATGCTCATCATTTTCATGCTCCCTTCTTCGCGCTTTTCTTCACTTCCTCGTGGAAAAAGTAGTTCACCACGACGGGAAATTCTCCGAACGCAGAGCGGCACGTGTCGTCGTCGCGCAGGTAGGGATAGCCGCCTGCCTCGCAGAAAGAGCGCACCTTCGCGTCCAAGTCCGCCCAGTAGGAGCGGTTGCCTTTGGTGTAGATGTCGCGGTACAAGCCGTCAAGTTCGGGGTGCTTTTCGTGAATCCAGCCGAGAATCCGCGCCTTGTAATCGCCGCGCAGGTTCAGGTTTTCAAGCCAGACGAGGTTGCTTCTATCTTTCACGCGCTCGATTATCGCGCACACATCGGTGATTCCGGGGAAAATCGGGGCGAGCTGGCAGACGGTGCAGACTCCTGCGTCGTAGAGCGTCTTCATTGCCGAAAGCCTCCTCTCTACGCTCGCCGCCCTGTCCATCTCCGCGCGGAAAGTGTCATCGAGCGTGTTTATCGAAAAGGACACGCGGGCGTTCGGGAAAGTCTTGATGAGGTCAAGGTCGCGCAGGACGAGGTCGCTTTTGGTCGCTATGCTGATTGAGATTCCGCTTCCCTGCAATTCTTCGAGCAAGGAGCGGGTGCGGCGGTATTTTTCCTCGCAGGGCTGGTAGCAGTCCGTGACCGAGCCTAAGAACGCCTCTTTCCCCGCGTATTTTTCCGTGCGAGTCATCGGCTCCCAGTTTTTCACATCAACGAAACTTCCCCACGGCTCTGGGTGGTTGGTGAAGCGTTTCATAAAACTAGCGTAGCAGTAGGCGCAGGCGTGGGTGCAGCCGATGTATGGATTCACGGAAAAGTCCGCGACGGGCAGGTTCGATTTTGTCATCACGCTTTTGACGGCGATTTCTTTGATTGGCATTTCATCTCCTATAAAAAGTCAAACAAGTTTTCAGAATGAAAACTTGTCAAGCGAAAACGCAGACGCTATTTCAGGCTGCGTTTTCGCTATCGCTCCTTGTGTCATTGGTAGTTTTATTGTATCATCATAGTACAGTATTGAAAATACGCATTTATTTCTGACATAGTACAGAAAATATACTAAAAAGATGGAGGAGAAATCTTTATGGCATACATGAGTTACGAGGAATATCTTGAGAAGGTGAAGCAGGGAATCGTGACGGAGAACGGGAACTGCCCCGTTACGCCGCTTTTGCTGATGATTCAGGGAAAATGGAAGGCGCAGATTCTGTACGAACTGTGTATATACGACACGGTGCGCTTCGGGCAGTTGAAGCGCGATTTGCCAGGCATCACGAATACGATGCTCACGAGCGCACTCCGCGAACTTGAAAATGACGGGCTTGTTCACCGCGAGCAGTTCAACGAGGTGCCGCCCCATGTGGAGTATTCGTTTACGGAAATGGGGCGCGACTTGCAGCCGATTTTCTACGCAATTATGCAGTGGGGCTTCAAGCACGAGAAAGAACTGGAAGCACGGGAAATTGTAGAGGAGTGAGGTTGTTGAAAAATAAGCA
>Ga0256404_1013096_pt1 | contig 10591 bp, 7 predicted proteins | sample RumenRJG_01DNA_FD_185990 | JGI IMG/M metagenome (GOLD analysis project Ga0256404, IMG submission 185990) | Bovine rumen microbial communities from Lethbridge, Alberta, Canada - RJG_01 | ecosystem: Host-associated > Mammals > Digestive system > Stomach > Rumen | place: Canada: Alberta | collected...
CGTTCCGCTACGCTCCACTCCAAAGGCGGGCAAAAACATTCTACCATATCGTTGCTTTTATTTTTACCTAAAATGGGTCACATCTATTTACAACGCAGATTTAAATCAAAAAACACAAAAAACAAACCCCAATCCAAATAACGGCATATTTCCTGATAAAAAACGCTTGTTTTTCGCGCGAAAATTTAGTATAATAATTTAGTGTATGTTTTATTGTGAAAACTGTAAAATAAAACTATAAAATCTATTTTCCGGGGGGAAAAGGAAATGAAATTTAAATCGCTGAAAAAAGCCTCGGCAGTCCTGCTGTGCGCTTTAATCACCCTTGCAGGCGTGCTCAATGTTTTCGCCGCAGGGCAGACCTACTCAATTCCCGAGGCGTCGAATATGCAGATTACCCTGCCCGAGGATATGACCGCGGTAACGCGCTCGGCAGACGCTAACGACAAGTATTTTTCGCTGTTCGGCATTGACTACAACTCCACAATGCAGCGCTTTGAGGCGTCGAACATCTACCTTCAGGGTATGAACAGCAACGCGGATTTGACCGTCACCGTGTCGGTTCAGACCACCGACCAGAGCACTCAGCTCGTAAACTACAACCAGCTCGAATCCGACAAGCTCAGCGAGGTTGCGAGGAACTTCCTCAGCCAGACCGAGTACACCGCCTGCACCGTAGACCAGGCTGTTTCAAACGTCGTTTGGCTCGAGTTCAATATCCGCGTTAACGAGTCGGGCTCGCTGATTCAGGCGTACCAGGCGAACACCGTCTACGAGGGCAAGAGCGTTAACATCACTCTCCAGCGCAACGGCGGTAACGTTACCGCTCAGGACTACGAAATTTTCAGCGGAATCGTTAAGAGCGCCGAGTTCGGCAAGCTCGCGATTTTCAACCTTTCCAACCCGATGATGCCGTACATATTAATCGGCGCAGGTGTGCTTTTAATCCTGATTATCGTGTTTATCATAATCATCGTCAGGACAGCAAAGCGCCGTAAGAAAAAGTCAAAGAATGATAAAATCTTAGAGGAGCTTGCAGGCAAGTACACCTCTAACCGTCCCGAGCCCAAGCGCGGCGGAAGGTATTCCGCTGATGAAACCTCAGCCGACACTAACGCTCAGGCTGATACCGCGGACAATTCCTACGACCTCGGCAATTTCGACCGCACCGAGCGCAAAAAGCCCGAGCCCGAAAAGCAGGGCAGACGTTATTCCGACGACGAAATCGACGCTCTGCTCGGTGACGACAGGAAGGATAACGGTGAAAAGGCAAATTTTACTCAGGCTCTTCCCGAAGCCGAGGAGGAGCAGGAAAGGGCAAAGGACGACACTTTAAGTAATAACGACCAAGTGTCAGAGTTCTTTGAGGATGAGCCGGCACAGCCAGAGGAAAACACTTCCTCGACCAAAAAATTCGACTTCCCCGATAAGTCGGGCGAAATTGGATTTGCGGCGGCAGCGGCAGGCACGGTTATCGCGGCTGACGAGGCTCAAAATACAGAGGAAACCGTCGGAGAAGAAGCTCAGGAAGAAACCGAGAGTTCTCCCGAGGTAATCGAAAATACCGGGGCTAAGCCCGTTTTGGCTGAGCCCGAAGCGGAAGAAACCGCGGAAGTATCGGAAGAAAAAGCAGAAGAGGTTCAGGAGGAAGCCGCTGAGGAAATTCAGGAAGAACCTTCCGAAGAACCCGAAGCCGAAACTGCGGAAATCCCCGAAAAAGAGGAAGCTCCCGAAACCGACGAAATCCCCGAGGCTGAGTTTGTTGACGAAGCCGGAGAAACCGGAGCTCCCGAGCAGACCGTGAAAATCTACGGAGAAAAGCCCGGCAGGGAGGAGCGTAAAAACTCTCTCAGGGAAGAGATTAAAAACGCAATCAAGGTGTTTGAGTCCGGCGAGGAGGACGAGGACGAGCAGTACAACAACGACGAGGTTCTCGTGAGGGCTGAGGCAAAGCGCACAAAGTTTGCCGACAGCAACGACTTCTTCGACGAAGCGCCCAAGAGGGTTATGGGCGTAATCAGCAGCAAGGATATCCAAAACGCCGAGGAGTACGACGTAATCGGAGAGATGGAGCGCCGCGCCGACGAGTTTGAAAAGGAGCCCCCAAAAAAGGGCGAGAAGTTCAAGGGCGTTGTCAAGTCGATCGCAGGCGGAATTAAGAGCTTCTTTGTACACTGCGGATACTTTATAACCAATGTAAGGCGCGAGATTAAGCGCAAAAAGGCTCTCAAAAAACGTCAGCAGTACGAGGAGGACCGCAAGCGCCGCGCGCGTGAACGCGCCGAAAGACAGCGCCGGCAGGCAGAAAACGGCGGACTTGTACAGGTTCACAAGCGCACCGACCGCAAGCCTCCGCAGCGCAGACCGAGCAGCGGACAGCGGCGTCCAAGCAGTCGGCGCAGACCGTCAAGCTCTCAAAACCGCAGAGGAAATCCTCCGCGCAGAAGATAGGGAGAAGTAAATGTCAGAAATTTTAATTAAAAACGCCAAGGTCGTGTCCCCTGCGGATAACCTCTGCGGCGTTTGCGACATAAAAATAATCGACGGCGTAATCGCCGAAACAGGCGAAAACCTCACGTCAAACGGCGAGGTTATTAACGCCGAAGGACTTTGCGCCGTACCGGGACTTGTGGATATGCACGTGCATCTCCGCGACCCGGGACAGACCGCAAAGGAAGATATAATCACAGGCTGTCGCGCGGCGGCGGCAGGCGGAGTTACAAGCCTGCTCGCGATGCCGAACACCAGTCCAACAACCGATTCCCCCGAAACGGTAAAATATATTATCGACAAGGCAAGCGCCGCCGACGCGAGAGTATACGTTGCCGCGAGCGTTACAAAGGGGCTCAAAAGCGAGGAAAAAACCGACCTTGAAGCCCTCAGAGCCGCAGGCGCGGTTGCGCTCAGCGACGACGGCAGACCGGTTGAAAACACCGAATTTCTGCGCGAGGCGATGAAAAAAGCGCCGGAGCTCGGCATGAGGGTTGTCGCCCACTGCGAGGACTTGTTTATCGCAAGCGGCGGCAAGCTCAATGACGGAGAAATCTCAGAAAAGCTCGGAATAAAGGGAATTCCGGCGGCGGCAGAGGACTGCGGAACAGCGCGTGAAATCGCCCTTGCCGCGGCGGAGAATGTTCCGGTTCACATCTGCCACGTCAGCACCAAGACGAGCGTTGCGCTTGTCCGCGACGCGAAAAACCGCGGAGTTCAGGTGACCGCCGAGACCGCGCCTCATTACTTTTCGCTCACGGAAAACGAGCTTTTGAAGCGCGACGCGGACTACAGAATGAACCCGCCGCTGAGAACCGCCGAGGACGTTAAGGCGATTATCGAGGGCTTGCGCGACGGCACGCTCGACGCGATTGCGACCGACCACGCGCCCCATACGCCCGAGGAAAAATCGGACTTCGAAAAAGCGCCGAACGGCTCAATCGGCATGGAAACCTCGCTGGCGGTCGGCATTACGTACCTTGTTAAAACAGGCTTGCTGACCTTTGAGGAATTGATAGAAAAAATGAGCGTTAACCCGGCAAAAATCCTCGGAATTAACGCAGGAACGCTGAGCGTGGGAGCGCCTGCCGATATCGCGCTTGTCGACCTTGACGAGCAGTGGACGGTGGATGTTGACAAGCTCCACGGCAAAAGCAAAAACACACCGTTCAAGGGAATGACGTTAACCGGCAAGGTCAAGAGGACGATTTTGGGCGGCAGCACCGTGTTTGCGGAGAGCTAAATTGCGGCTTGCGCCGCAGCTAAATTACAGCTTGCGCTGTAGCTAAATTTGCCTTCGGCAAGCTAAATTCGCTTGCGCGAGCTTGCTGTAATTTTTAGCTTTCCGGTTAACCGAAAAAACATTGGTTTTTTCCGTAGGGGCGGACCCGCGTGTCCGCCCGCGGAACAGGAACACACAGTTTAATACAAAAGTATACTTAGAGTGTGGACAATACGTTTGTTCATCGCATAAAAATATTTTGGAATCGTGATTTCGCTCACGTTTCCGGGCGACCGTAAGGGTCGCCCCTACAAATATCAACATACGTTGAGATTAAATTCAGCTGCGCGAAGCGCAATTTAGCTATCGAGCGCAGCGAGATAATTTAGCTGTTCCCAACGGGAACAATTTAGCTTCGTCGTCAGACGAAATTTAGCTGCACGAAGTGCAATTCAGCTATATAGGAGTGGTAATATTGGCACAGAAAGGTAACCTCCTGTCGGTCAGACAGGACATACGGGTGGTCGACGCTACAATCCGCGACGGCGGACTTTGCAACGACTTCCGCTTCAGCGACGAATTTGTACAGTCGCTCTACAAGGCAAATCTCAAGGCAGGAGTCGACTATATGGAGTTCGGCTACAAAGCCTCTAAGGAGATTTTTGACGAGGACGATTTCGGAAAATGGAAGTTCTGCAACGACGAGGACATCCGCAAAATCGTCGGCGAGAACAACACTAAAATGAAAATCGCGGTTATGGCGGACGTAGGCAGAACCGACTTTGAGGAGGACATTATCCCCAAGGCGGAAAGCCCTATCGACCTCATTCGAATTGCTACTTACATCAACACAATTCCTGCCGCGGTCGAGATGATTGAGTACTGCGCAAAGCAGGGCTACGAGACTACCATAAATATTATGGCAATTTCAAAGGCGCGTACCGAAGATTTAAAAACCGCGCTTGAAATTCTCGGACAGACGCCCGTTTCGTGCTTCTACATCGTGGACAGCTACGGCTCGCTTTACCCCGAGGAGGCAAGGCGCTTTGCCGAGATGTACGGTGAAATTGCCGAGAAATACGGCAAGCTTACGGGTATTCACGCGCACAACAATCAGCAGCTTGCCTTCGCGAACACAATCGACGCGATGGCTTACGGCGCAAGCTACCTTGACGCCACGGTTGACGGAATGGGCAGAGGCGCAGGCAACTGCGCGCTGGAGCTTTTGCTCGGCTTCCTCAAAAACCCGAAGTACAAGGTCAACCCGATTATCAAATTCATTCAGCAGCATATGAACACTCTGCGCGAGCAGGGCGTAAAATGGGGATATGACATTCCCTATATGCTCACAGGTCAGTACAATACCCATCCGCGTCCGGCAATTCAGTTTGTCAGCGAGGACAGAACCGATTATTACAAGTTCGCAAACGACCTGTACGACATCATCAATTCATAATAAGGAGAGTTCTATGTCATTCGACAGATTAATTGAAAAAATTGTTGAAAAGCAAAACCCCACCGTAGCAGGCCTTGATCCCAAGCTCGACTACGTTCCGCAGTCCATCAAGTCCGCCTGCTTTGAAAAGTACGGCAAAACCCTTGAGGGCGCGGCGGCTGCCCTGCTCGAATTCAACAAGGCTATTATCGACGAAATTTACGACATCGTGCCGGCAATCAAGCCCCAGGCGGCTTATTACGAGATGTACGGCTGGCAGGGCGTTAAGGCTCTTGCCGACACAATCGCCTACGCGCAGTCAAAGGGAATGTTCGTTATGACCGACGGCAAGCGCAACGACATCGGCACTACCATGGAAGCTTACGCCGCGGCTCACCTCGGCACTACCGTGGTTGACGGCGAGGAAATCTCAGCCTTCGGCGCGGACGCGCTGACGGTCAACGGCTACCTCGGCACCGACGGTATCAAGCCGCTTTGCGAGATTTGCAAAAAGGGTGACAAGGGCATTTTTGTCCTTGTAAAGACCTCAAATCCCAGCTCCGGCGAGCTCCAGGATATGAAGCTTGAAAACGGCGCTACGGTTTACGAGCAGATGGGCAGAATGTGCGAGAGCTGGGGAGAGGAGCTTCCCGGCAAGTACGGCTACTCGGGCGTGGGCGCTGTTGTAGGCGCAACATACCCCGACCAGCTTTTGGAAATGAGGCAGAAAGCGCCTCACACCTTCTTCCTCGTTCCGGGCTACGGCGCTCAGGGCGGCGGCGCGCAGGACGCAAAGAACGCCTTTGATAAAAACGGTCTCGGCGCGATTATCAATTCAAGCCGCGGCATAATGTGCGCATGGAAAAAGCAGGGACTTACCGAGGATGACTTTGCAAAAGCCGCGCGTAATGAAGCGCTCAGGATGAAGGACGATATTCTCTCAACAATCGGCAAGATTTCATTGTAATAAAGCTGAAAAGCGTTAAAAAATTAACAAATATCCTATAAAATATTGACATAGCATTTTTAAAGGCGTATAATCAAAAACGGTAATTTTTAAAATTATTTGAAATAATTTATAGAAAAGGGAGTAATAACAATGGCAAGAGTTTACAATTTTTCGGCAGGCCCGTCAATGCTTCCGGAGTCTGTTCTTAAGAAAGCCGCGGAGGAAATGCTCGACTACCAGGGTACAGGTCAGAGCGTAATGGAGATGTCCCACCGCAGCAAGGCGTATGACAAAATCATCAAGGACGCCGAGGCGCTTCTCAGAGAAGTAATGAGCATCCCCGACAACTACAAGGTTCTGTTCCTCCAGGGCGGCGGTTCAACCCAGTTCGCAATGGTAGCGCTCAACCTTATGAATAAGAACAACAAGGCTGACTACATCGTAACAGGTCAGTGGGCAAAGAAGGCTCTCGCTGAGGCTCAGCGTTACGGCGACGCTGTAGCTGTCGCTTCATCGGCTGACAAGACCTTCACCTACATCCCCAAGACAGACCGTTCTATGTTCCGCGAGGACGCAGACTATGTTTACATCTGCCTTAACAACACTATCTACGGCACAGTTTACCACGAGCTTCCCGACACAGGCGATATTCCGCTCGTAGCTGATATTTCTTCCTGCATCGTAAGCGAGCCTCTCGACGTTTCAAAGTTCGGACTTCTCTTTGCCGGCGCTCAGAAGAATATGTCAGGCGCAGGCGTTACAATCGTAATCGTTCGCGAGGACCTCATCGGCAACGCTATGGATATCACTCCTACAATGCTCAACTACAAGACTCACGCTGACGCTGATTCGCTCTACAACACACCGCCCTGCTACGCAATCTACGTTGCTAAGCTCGTGCTCGAGTGGATCAAGAATGAGGTTGGCGGACTTGACAAGATGAAGGAGCGCAACGAAAAGAAGGCTAAGCTTCTTTACGATTTCCTCGACAGCTCAGAGCTGTTCAAGGGTACGGTTGTACCCGAGGACCGTTCGCTGATGAACGTTCCCTTTGTAACAGGCGACGCTGATTTGGACGCTAAGTTTGTTAAGGAGTCAACCGAGGCAGGCTTTGTTAACCTTAAAGGTCACCGCACAGTCGGCGGTATGAGAGCTTCTATCTACAACGCTATGCCTTATGAGGGCGTTGAAAAGCTCGTTGAGTTTATGAAGGACTTTGAAGCTAAGAATAAGTAATTAATTCGATAAAGGACTGATTTTATGTACAACGTACTTACACTTAATAAGATTGCCGCAGTCGGCACAAGCCGTCTCGGTGAAGGCTACAGCTACGGCGACGACGTTCAGAACCCCGACGCGATTTTGGTAAGATCCGCCGCTATGCACGACATGGAGTTCGGCGATAACCTCCTTGCAATCGCAAGAGCAGGCGCCGGCACAAACAATATCCCCAAGGACAAGTGCACCGAGCAGGGAATTGTTGTTTTCAACACTCCCGGCGCAAACGCGAACGCCGTTAAGGAGCTCGTGCTCACAGGTCTTTTGCTCTCGTCAAGAAAGGTTGTCGAGGGTATCGAGTGGGCTAAGACGCTCAAGGGCAACGGCGACGCTGTCGGCAAGATGGTAGAAAAGGGCAAGAGCCAGTTTGTAGGTCCCGAAATCACAGGCAAAACCCTCGGCGTAATCGGCCTCGGCGCAATCGGTATTCTCGTTGCGAACGCCGCTGTCGCTCTGGGTATGAAGGTTGTAGGCTTCGATCCCTTTATGTCCGTTCCCAACGCCTTAAAGCTCAATCCCCACGTTAAGCTCCTTAAGAGCAACGAGGAGGTTATGACTTCCTGCGACTACCTCACAATCCACGTTCCGCTCACTCCCGACACCAAGGATTTGGTTGACGCTGATATGATTGCAAAGATGAAGGACGGCGTTCGTATTCTCAACTACAGCCGTGACGGCCTTGTAAACACCGACGCGGTGCTCGACGCGCTTAAGAGCGGCAAGGTTGCAAAGTACGTAACCGACTTCGGCAACGACAAGGTTCTCTGCGAGGAAAACGTAATTGTTCTTCCGCACCTCGGCGCTTCAACTCCCGAGAGCGAGGACAACTGCGCAGTAATGGCGTGCGACCAGGTTAAGGAGTACATCGAGAACGGCAACATCATCAACTCGGTCAACCTTCCTGCGGTATCGCTTCCGCGCACAGCAGGCGCTCAGAGAATTTGCGTTATCCACAAGAACGACGAGGAGCTTTCAAAGGCGATCCTCGGCAAGGCAGGCAGCGTTGCGGCTATGGTAACAAAGGCTCGCGGCGACTACGCTTATACAATCATCGACGCAAACGGCGCTGACGTTGACGCCATTAAGGCGCTCGACGGCGTTGTTAGAGTTAGAACAATCGGCTAATAGAGCTAAATTGCGCTATCGCGCAGCTAAATTACAGCTACGCTGTAGCTAAATTATTTCGTTGCGCTCAATAGCTGAATTTGCTTCGCAAGCTATATAAAAAGATAAACGCTTCCGTTTTTCTCGGAAGCGTTTTTGTTATCCAATTTAAAGCCTCCCCCGACACTTTGTTTCGGGGGAGGTGGCACGGCATTTATGCCGTGACGGAGGGGGCAGACGTTTCCTATATCACAATTTTTCATTGACATTGTAGGGGCGTGCATTGCACGCCCGCTGATAGGAAACAGTGTTTTTCTAAAAATAAATCGGTATGATAGGACAGCGCGGCTTATGCGGGCGGACACACGGGTGATTCCCCTATCAGGGGAAATGTCACGAAGTGACAAAAGGGTTGCCGCTGTGCTAAGAACGCCCCTACGAATATCAACAAACGTTTAGATTAAATCTGCTGCGCGAAGCGCAATTTAGCTACAGCGACAGCTGTAATTTAGCTATTTCCGCAGGAAATAATTTAGCTCGCCGATAGGCGAATTTAGCTGCGCGACAGCGCAATTTCGCTTGCCGTCAGGCGAATTTAGCTGCGCGATAGCGCAATTTCGCTTGCCGTCAGGCAAATTTAGCTTCGGCGCAGCCGAAATTTAGCTGCCGCAACGCGGCAATTTCGCTCAAAACAGCGTTATCCCGAACATATGCAGTACCCACAGCACCGCGCCGTAGATTATCGCGGCGGACGTGCCGTACACTATCACCGGTCCTGCGATGATGAACATTTTTGCGCCCACTCCCGTGATGAAGCCCTCGGTCTTGAACTCAATCGCCGGCGCGCTGACGGCGTTCGCAAAGCCTGTAATCGGCACGAGCGTACCCGCGCCGGCGTGCTTGGCGATTTTGTCGTACACGCCGAGCAGTGTGAGCAGTACTCCCAAAAATATCAGCGCGACGGAGGTAAGCGTCCTCGCGTCCTGCTCTTTAACGCCCCAAAGCGAAATAATCTCCATTATCCCCTGACCGAGCACGCAAAATGCTCCGCCGAACACAAACGCCCTCGCGCAGTTTTGCAGGGTCTTGGATTTGGGCGAGTTGCGCTCAACAATTTTATTATACTCTTTTCGGCTAACCATAATATCTCCGCCTTTTACATCAACAATTTGCCATTATTATTCGCGAAAATTTTTGATTTATGTTAAATTTATCACTTTATTTTTTTATCGGTATGTAGTATAATAAAATAAATATTACTATTACAATGGGGGAGAAGGGTTTGGAGCACTATCTTGACAACAGCGCTACCACGGTGGTCAGTCCGTCCGCGGCAGAAAAGGCGTTTAAGGTAATGACCGAAATCTACGGCAATCCCTCGTCGCTCCACACAAAGGGAATTGAAGCCGAAAAGGAGCTCGAGCAGGCGCGAAAGGCACTTGCCGAAAGGCTCGGCGCTCAGCATGAGGAGATTTTTTTCACGAGCGGCGGAACCGAGGCTAACAACCTCGCAATTTTCGGCGCGGCTGAGGCAAAAAAGCGCTCGGGCAAGAGGATTGTTGTTTCCTCGGCGGAGCACAGCAGCGTGCTCGAAGCCGCAAAGCATTTGGAGCAAAACGGCTGGGACGTCGTGTACATCACGCCCTGCGCCGACGGCACAATCAGTCCCGGCGACGTCGCGGAGCAGGTTGACAAAAACACAACGCTCGTCTCGGTAATGTATGTCAACAACGAGACGGGAGCGATTAACCCCGTCGATGAAATTTTCGAGCTCGCGCGGCTCAAAAATCCCGATATCATCTGCCACACCGACGCGGTTCAGGCGTTCGGCAAGCTCGAGATAAAGGCAAAAAAGCTCGGCGCGGATTTAATCAGCGTCAGCGGTCACAAGGTTTTCGCGCCCAAGGGCGTGGGAGCAATCTACATCAAACGCGGAGTAAGGCTTGTTTCGCGGCAGTTCGGCGGCGAGCAGGAGAAAAAGGTTCGTCCGGGCACAGAGCCGCTTCCGCTTATCGCGGCGTTCGGTGAAGCCTGCGCGGAGTTCGATATCAAAGAGAATTACAGGCTCGTTTCAGAGCTGAAAAATTACGCTGTACAAAGGCTTTCGGAGATT
>Ga0256404_1013097_pt1 | contig 10591 bp, 8 predicted proteins | sample RumenRJG_01DNA_FD_185990 | JGI IMG/M metagenome (GOLD analysis project Ga0256404, IMG submission 185990) | Bovine rumen microbial communities from Lethbridge, Alberta, Canada - RJG_01 | ecosystem: Host-associated > Mammals > Digestive system > Stomach > Rumen | place: Canada: Alberta | collected...
AAGTCCATGGGCGGCGAGATCGAGGTGCAGTCCAAGCTGGGCGAGGGCACCGAGTTCCTCATCACCCTGCCTCTGGCCTCTCCCGAGGACCCCAACAAGGACACCATTTTCGACGACGAGGAATGATCGTACAAGGGCGGCGTGAAAACCGCCCTTTGTCATGAGGAAGGCGCTGTGGGAAGCGCCTCCTCATGACGCGAAACGCCTGTCAATCCACCCCACGGAGGTTTTAATGTCTGCATCCAAGAAGGGCAAGTGGCCGCTGGCCTACACGCAGGTGGACCTGAACACGGACACCAATCTGCTCAAACTCATCGCCATGACATCGATGCTCGTCGACCACACGGGCAAGATGCTGTTTCACTCCGGGCTGATGCGCATATTCGGGAGGCTGGCCTTTCCCATCTACGCCTACTGCATCGCGGCGGGCTGCGTGTACACAAAGGACCATCTGAAGTACTTAAGCCGCGTCGCGCTGATCGGGTTGATTTCACAGCCCTTCTACGCGCTGGCACTGGACCATCGCTATCCCGCCATGTTCACCATCGCCTTCAAGGACAATCCGGTTGGCGCGGTGCTGAACTTCTACGTGGAGAGCTGGGGCCATCCCAGCATCTTCCTGACGCTGACGCTGGGACTCATGCTGATCTGGACCATCCGCGAAAAGCAGCTCGTGCTCACCGCCGCGCTGGCATTGTTCGTATGGCGGGCCACGCGGATGATCGATTACGGCTGGCAGGGCGTGGCGCTGATCGTGCTTTTCTATCTGTTCATCAATCGCTGGTGGGTGTCCCTGCCCGTGATGCTATGCTATATGGCGTGGATCGGTCTGAGGGGCAGCGGATACAGGCTGTTCGGCGTCAGCTTCGGCATGCAGGGCTTTGCGCTGTGCGCCCTGCCCTTCATCTACATCCACACGCACACCAAACTCAGGATCAACAAGTGGGTCTTCTACCTGTTCTATCCCGCCCACCTGATCGGCATGCTGCTGATCGAGATGGCGATGGGGATGTTATAAGAGGAGCGTTTACACATGAAGACAGCCCTGATCGTGCCGGCGTACCGGCCCACAGAGGACATGATACCGATGCTGGAGCGCTTTGCGGCCATGCCGGAATACGTGCCGGTGGTGGTCAACGACGGCAGCGGGCCGGAGTACGACCCCATATTCGCCCGTGTGCCCGAAGGCTGCACGCTGTTGAAGCACGAGGTCAACCGGGGCAAGGGCGCGGCCCTCAAGACCGCCATCGGGTATGTGCTCGAGAACCTGCCCCAGTGCGCGCTGGCGGTGACGGCGGACGCCGACGGACAGCACCGCGCCGAGGACATCCATAAGGTGGTGGAGCTGGCGCGGCTGCATCCGGGCACGCTGGTGCTGGGCTCCCGCGCCTTTGACGGCAACGTGCCCTTCAAGAGCCGGTGGGGGAACGCCATCACCCGGCAGGTGTTCGCCATCGCCAGCGGCGTGAAGATACGCGATACCCAGACGGGACTGCGCGCCTTCGACCGCAAGTGCATGGAGCGCTTTCTGGACATCCCCGGCGATCGCTACGAGTACGAGATCAACATGCTGCTCTACGCCGCCCGCGAGGGGATCGACATGCTGGAGGAGACCATCGAGACCGTCTACATCGACGACAACTCCGCCTCCAGCTTCCATCCCGTCCGGGACTCCTTCAAGATCTACGCCTGCATCCTGAAATTCGCCGCCTCGTCGCTGCTGGCGTTCATCGTGGACGCGGTGGTGCTGCACATCATGATGGCCCTCACCGGCGGTCAGACCTATCTGAGCCAGACCGTGGCCCGCGTGGTGTCCGCCACGGTGAACTTCATCGTCAACAAGAAAGCGGTGTATCAGAGCAAGCAGGACTGGCGGCCCGAGCTGTTGCGCTACGCCGCGCTCGCGGCGGTGAACCTGGCCATCAACCTGCTGGTGGTCACGCCGCTGTCCAGGCAGCTGGGCGGGCATTTCTACCTGGCCTACTACGCGGTGCAGATCATCATGTACATGCTGAACTTCGTGTTGCAGGGAAAATTCGTGTACAATCGTAAAAAATGAGCATAAACGGTTGACAGAATCGCTTTAGCGTGATAAACTATGTGCACAGGTGATGACCGGGAACAAGTAGCCTTCCTTCAAACCCTCCAGAGAGCCGCCGGCTGGTGCGAGGCGGTGGGGGAGAGCCGGGCGAATACATCCCGCGAGCCGCGCACCGAAAGGCTGTGCCGAGTAGGCTGCGCCGGGCTTCGTCCGTTACAGCGATAGGGTATAAGCGTTTGCCGTACCCGATGAGGGCGCACCCCGCGAGGGGGCGCTGAATAGAGGTGGTACCGCGGTTCATTCCGCCCTCTGTGCACAGAACACGGAGGGCGTTTTTTATACTAAATTGCATCTAATCCATGCACAACTGCGGGCGTCTTTTTCGCCCTGGCTTAGCGTCGCCAGAACAAAAAATACACTCCGCATTTGTACATATCTTAGAAGCAATTTAGTATTATGCCCTCCGGGACCATCCAGCGAAAGGAAGATAGGTTATGTTCATCAAGCTCCTCATGTTGTTCATCTTCTTCGGCATCATGATCGGCGTCGGCCTGTACAGCCGCAAGCACGCCACCGACGTCAACGGCTTCGTGCTGGGCGGGCGTCAGGTGGGTCCCTGGCTGACGGCCTTCGCCTACGGCACGTCTTACTTCTCCGCGGTCATCTTCGTGGGCTACGCCGGCCAGTTCGGCTGGAAGTACGGCATCGCCTCCACCTGGGTGGGCCTGGGCAACGCCTTCATCGGCTCGCTGCTGGCCTGGGTGGTGCTGGGCCGCCGCACCCGCATCATGACCCAGCAGCTCAATTCCGCCACCATGCCGGAATTCCTGGGCAAGCGCTACGACAGCCGTGCACTGAAGATCGGCGCCTCCGCCATCATCTTTATCTTCCTGATTCCCTACACCGCGTCGCTGTACAACGGCCTCTCCCGACTGTTCGGCATGGCCTTCAACATCGACTACACGCTGTGCATCATCATCATGGCCATCCTCACCGGCGTCTACGTCATTGCGGGCGGCTACATGGCGACAGCCATCAACGATTTCATCCAGGGCATCATCATGCTGGTGGGCATCGTGGCGGTCATCGGCGCGGTGCTCAAGGCCAACGGCGGCTTCATGGCGGCCTATCAGGGCCTGACCGAGGTGCCCTACGAGGGCATGAAGGGCCAGTTCGCCTCCTTCTTCGGACCCGACCCCTTCAACCTGCTGGGCGTGGTGATCCTGACCTCACTGGGCACCTGGGGCCTGCCCCAGATGGTGCAGAAGTTCTACGCCATCCGCTCCGAGAAGGCCATCGCCAAGGGCACCATCATCTCCACCTTCTTCGCGGTGGTGGTCGCGGGCGGCTGCTACTTCCTGGGCGGCTTCGGACGGCTGTTCTATGAGAAGATCGACCCGTCCCTGACCGGCACACCCGTGGGCGGCTTTGACGCCGTGGTGCCGACCATGCTGGAGGGCCTGAGCCCGCTGCTCATCGGCGTCATCGTCATACTGGTGCTCTCCGCCTCCATGTCCACGCTGTCCTCCCTGGTGCTGGCCTCCAGCTCCACGCTGACCCTTGACTTCCTGAAGGACAACATCATCCGCGACATGGACGAGAAGAAGCAGGTGTTCATCATGCGTCTGCTGATCGTGGTGTTCATCCTCATCTCCGTCATCATTGCCATTGTGCAGTACAGCACCACCGTCAACTTCATCGCGCAGCTCATGGGCATCTCCTGGGGCGCGCTTGCCGGCGCGTTCCTGGCTCCGTTCATGTACGGGCTTTACATGCGCAAGGCCACCTGCGGCGCGGCCTGGTGCAGCATGATCTTCGGCGCGGGCATCATGGTGCTGAACATGCTGGTCAAGCCCATGTTCCCCTCGTGGCTCCAGTCGCCCATCAACTGCGGCGCCTTCGCCATGATCGCCGGCCTGGTGATCGTCCCCGTCGTGAGCCTGTTCACCCCCAAGCCCGAAAAGGGCCTCGTAGACTTCGCCTTCGCCGGCTACGATCAGAAGGTGGTCGTCTCCGCGAGGGATTCGCTGGGGGACAAGGAGTAAGGGCATGCGGTTTCAGCCCTATTGATTAATGGGGCTCAGAGACAAAACCATATAAACAGCGATCCCGGACCGAATCGGTCCGGGATCGTCATTTAAATGTGCATTACGCTTCATTCTCCTTGACCCTTCTTGCGCGCTTCTTCTGATAGAGCGCGCTGCCGCTGCGGTAGGCCATGGGGGTGACCTGCTGGATGGCCTTGAAGCGCTGGATGAAGTGTGAGATGTCACAGAAGCCCAGCTCCTGGGCGATGCGCTCCACGGGCCAGGAGGTGGTCTCCAGGAGGTAACAGGCGTGGCTGATCTTGCGCTTCATGACGTACTTGGAGAAGGTGGTGCCCATCATCTTGGAGAAGAAGCTGGAAAAGTAGGCCGGGTGGTAGCCGAAGGCCTGGGAGATCTCCGTCAGCGTCAGCCGCCGGTCGATGTTCTCGTCGATGTATTTCAGGATGTCGTGGTTGACGCTCTTGCCGCTGGAGTCGATCTCCACCCGCTTGCACAGGCACATCAGGATCTCGTAGAGCTTCACGCTGATGCCCGGCCCCTCGTGCATCGGCTGGTAGAGTATGGAGGTGCACATGTTCATCACGTCCACGAAGGTGCTGCCCTCGTAGATGGGGCCGCCCACATCCAGGATATGGGTGGTGAGCTGTGCGGAGTTGCCGCCGCCGTACTCCACCCACACCAGCCCCAGCGGGTCCTTGGGATCGGAGGCGTAGAGGTGCCCCTCGTTGGGAGCCAGCACGAAGGCCTGCCCGGATTGCACGTTGTACATGTGGCCGCGACAGGAGACGCTGCCCCGCCCGTGGATGACGCAGTGGATCAGGCTGTAGCGGTAGGCTTCGTCCCGGGTGATGACGAAGTCGTTGGGCGTCTTCAACACGATTCCGGCCCGGTTGACCTGCATATACAGCGCGTTCAGGTCCACCGGCTTGGGCGCGATATAGTATTCGTCGTGGGGACAGGTGCCGACGATGTCATGCTCCAGGTCGTCGGCGTAGTAATTGCGTTTCATGGCTCGAACCTCGCAGGCGAAAAGGGTCGTAAAAGGCACTATATCAAAATTATACAGCACAATACAAAATTTGTCCAGTATAGCAAAAGGAAATTTGACAGAAATGTAGCGGGGATTTTTGTGTTGGAATGCCGCTTTTTTGGGCACAACCCGGGGAAATGTGAAAAGTTTTGGATGTGGTTATGCAGCACTAATTTACAAGCGATGCGCTATGATTTGTGCATTATGTGGGCAATACCTTAAAAATGTACAGATTTATCTTAGATTCATATATAGTTTTCAACAGTGTCTTTTGATATTATATTGTTAAGAAATAGGTGGACATATGCCCATCCGTTAACACAGGTGATTTCCGCCACGCGCGGAGGTTATAGAAATCATTCAGGAGGAAACCGCAATGAAGAAAATCGTCGCAGCAGTCCTGGCCGTCATGATGGTCCTGTCCCTGGCCGCGTTTGCCGAGGGCACCCCGAAGATCGCCTATGTGCCGAAGGTCATCGGCCAGCCCTGGTGGGATCACGTGCAGCAGGGCGTTGAAGCCTGGGCCGCCGAGAAGGGCATCGACGTCATCTATCAGGGCGACAGCACCACTGACGCCGCCGCGCAGGTGGGCATCATGACCGACCTGATCTCCCAGGGCATCGACATCCTGTGCTTCTCCCCCAACGATCCCGACGCCTGCGAGGCCATCTGCAAGGAAGCCCGCGAGAAGGGCATCATCGTCATCGCCACCGAGGCCTCCGGCATGGAGAACGTCGACTTCGACATCGAGGCCTTCGATGAGGCCGGTCTGGGCGCGTTCCTGATGGATCAGCTGGCCGAGCAGATGGGCGAAGAGGGCGAGTACATCACCATGGTCGGCTCCATGACCATGGAGTCCCAGAACAACTGGGCTGACGCCGCCGTGGCGCGTCAGGAAGCCGCCTATCCGAACATGACCCTGGTTCCCGACAAGCGCGTTGAGGACAACTCCGACGCTCAGGAAGCCTACAACCTGACCATGCAGCTCAAGGAGAAGTATCCCGAGCTGAAGGGCATCCTCGGCACCGGCTCCTTCGACGCCCCCGGCGCCGCCCGCGCCATCGAGGAGATGGGTCTGACCGGCGAGATGTTCGCCATCTCCGTCGCCATGCCCGCCGAGGTCTCCGATTACCTCATCAACGGCACCCTGAAGTCCGTCGCGCTGTGGGATGCCTCCGTCACCGCCCGCGTTCAGCTGAACGCCGCCATGAAGCTCTTCGCCGGTGAGACCATCGAAGAGGGCACCGATCTGGGCGAGGAGGGCTACAACGCCGTCCATATCGCCGACAACGGCAAGGGCAAGAACTACATCTATGGCGACGGCTATCTGGCCGTGACCGTGGACAACTGGGAGTCCTTCGGCTTCTAATCTCAGATTACAGCCTCGGATATCCGGTCACTGCGAGGCAGGGAAGGTTCGCCTTCCCTGCCTCGCGCGATATGTGTCCGCTCATGAGATCGGAATCGGCCTGTCGATTGGGATGTCATGAGCGAACACTTCAAAAAAGGAGATAAACGCTATGTCTGAATACCTGCTTCAAATGACCGGGATCGACAAGTCCTTCGGCGGCGTACACGCCCTGGACCACGTCAATTTCGCGGTCAGGCCCGGCAAGGTGATGTGTCTGGCCGGTGAAAACGGCTGCGGCAAGTCCACGCTGGTGAAGATCATCTCCGGCGTGTACACCCGCGATTCCGGCACGGTGACCTTCGAGGGGAAGACCATCGACCACATCACCCCGGCGGAGGCCACGCGGCTGGGCATACAGGTCATCTATCAGGACCTGTCCATCTTCCCGAACCTGACGGTGATGGAAAACCTGGCCATCAACTCGGAGATCACCGCGGGCAGAAAGATCGTCAACAAAAAGCGGTGGGAGCAGACCGCCCGCGAGGCTCTGTCCAAGATCGGCTACGACATCGACCTGTACACCAAGATGGGGGAGCTGTCCGTGGCGGACAAGCAGCTGGTGGCCATCTGCCGCGCGCTGCTGTTCAACGCCAAGCTGATCATCATGGACGAGCCCACCACGGCGCTGACCAAGAAGGAGGTCGACGCCCTGTTCAAGACCGTGCGGCAGCTGCGGGATTCGGGCATCGCCATCATGTTCATCAGCCACAAGACCGAGGAGATCTTTGAGATTTCCGACGACGTGTGCATCATGCGCAACGGCAAGAATGTGTTCTCCGGGCCCACCTCGGAGCTGACCAAGAAGGACTTCACCTTCTATATGACCGGCCGCGAGATCGAGGACGACTTCTTCATCCCCACCAACATCTCCAAGGAGCCGGTATTGAAGGTGGACCACCTGACCTGGAAGGACAAGTTCAACGACGTGAGCTTCGAGCTGCGCAAGGGCGAGATCCTGGGCATCACCGGCCTGCTGGGCTCCGGCCGCACGGAGCTGGCGCTGGCGCTGTTCGGACTGGGCAAGGTCAATTCCGGCACTATCACCCTAAATGGCAAGCCCGTGAAGATCACCTCGCCCATCGCGGCGCAGAAGCTGCGCATCGGCTACGTGCCGGAGGACCGCCTGACGGAGGGTCTGTGCCTGCGGCAGCCCATCGCGGACAACATCATGCTGTCGTCCCTCAAGCAGCTGACGCGCACGCTGGGCGTCATCAAGCACGACGAGCTGTTTGACAAGTCCAACGAGTGGGTCAAGACCTTCTCCATCGCCACTGACGACGCCCACAAGCACGCCTCCACGCTCTCCGGCGGCAACCAGCAGAAGATCGTGCTCTCCAAGTGGCTCAACAACGACCTGGACGTGCTGATTCTCAACGGCCCCACCGTGGGCGTGGACATCGGCGCGAAGCAGGACATCCACGCCCTGGTCCACGACCTGGCCAACAACGGCCTGGCAGTCATCATCATCTCCGATGACCTGGCCGAGGTGGTGGTCAATTGCAGCCGCGTCATCGTCATGAAGGACGGCGGCATCGTGGGCGAGATGACCGGCGACAGGATCACTGAGGAGAACATCCTCGACATCATTCGTTAAGGAGGCGCGCACATGAATAAAGCTGCATTGAAGCGCATGACGCGCAGAACCGAATTCTACATGTTCATCGTGCTGGTCCTGCTGTGCGGGCTGGTCCAGTTCAAATCCGGCGGCAAGCTGTTCATGCTGCCGGGCGTGTTCACCCGCATGAACACCACGGTGCTGCGCACGATGGTGGTCGACGGCATGTTCGCCCTGTGCTCGCTGGTAGTCATGATCTCCGGCGGCTTCGACCTGTCCTTCCCGGCCATCGCGTCGCTGGCCTATTCGCTGACCTGCACCATCTGCCTGAACAATGGCTGGTGCCAGAACAGCCCGCTGCTGGGCTTCCTGATGGCAGCCGCCATCGGCTGGGTGCTGGGCATGCTCAACGGCTGGATCATCGCCAACTTCAAGCTCAACACCATGATCGTCACCCTGGGCACGCAGACCTTCTTCACCGGCGTCTCCATGGGCCTGCTGTCGCTGAAGGAGATCACCTCCAAGCTGCCCAACGGCTTCAAGACCTTCGGCAAGCTGTACCTCCTGGAGGGCGCGGACGGCAAGATCCGCTTCACGCTGTCGGCCATGATACTGTTCCTGATCGCCCTGTGCATCATCGTATCCTTCATCCTCAATAAGACCATGTTCGGGCGCGCCCTGTACGCCATCGGCGGCAACGAGGTCTCCGCCGAGCGCGCGGGCTACAACGTCAAGCGCACCAAGTTCCTGCTGTACTCCGCCGTGGGCGCGGTATCCGGCTTCGTGGGCATGATTCGCGTGTGCATGGAGAGCCAGTCCATCCCCAAGGCCATGGTAGGCCGTGAGATGACCATCATCCCCGCGGTGATCCTGGGCGGCGCTTCGATCTACGGCGGCGAGGGCACCGTGTTTGGCACGATCGTAGCCGTGGGCATCATTTCACTGGTGTCCAACTCCATGCTGATCCTGGGCATCGACACCTACTGGCAGCAGTTCTTCAACGGCCTGGTGATCCTGGTTGGCGTCACCGTGTCCGCGCTGCAGGCCAAGCGGAAGCATTGACGGAGGTGTGCGCTATGAAAAACAAGACTTTGCAAAAACACAGCTATACCGTGATGCTGCTGGGCCTGATGGCCGTGGTGCTGCTGTTCTTCACCATCACCAAGGGCGCGATGCTCTGGAAGGGCGACGTGTGGCTGGGCATCGCCATGCAGTTCCCGGAGTACGGCGTCATCACGCTCGGCCTGATGTTCTGCTTCATCTGCGGTAAGATGGACATGTCCTTCGTGGCGCTGGGTGACTTCGCCACCATCATGGCCGTGCGCTACATGGCCTCCCGCAGCGAGGCCGCGCCGGGCGGCGTCATACTGGTGGGCATACTGATCGCCCTGGCCATCGCCTGCATTGGCGGAGTCATCAACGGCGTGCTCGTGGCCTATCTGGACATCCCGCCCGTGATGGCGACCATCGCCATGCAGCTGGTCTGGACCGGCCTGTCGGTCGCGCTGACCAGCGGCAACACCGTCAAGGGTCTGCCCGCGCTGTACACCGAGATCGGCCATAAGTACGTGTTCGGCTTCCTGCCGGTGCCGCTGCTGATCTTCCTGGCCGTCTTTGCCATCGCCTGGTTCCTGCTGAACCACACCGTCTACGGCGAGAAGCTGTACATGGTAGGCACCAACATCAAGGCCGCGGAGTTCTCCGCCATCAACACCAAACGCATGGTCATCGGCACCTACATCCTCTGCGACGTGATCTGCTGCGTCGGCTGCCTGCTGATGGTCAACACCCTGGCATCCGCCAAGGCCGACTACGGCACGTCCTACGTCATGCGCTGTATACTGATCCTGGTGCTGGCCGGCGTGCTGCCCGACGGCGGCATGGGCAAGATCGGCAATGTGCTCATCGCCATCGTCACCATCCAGATCATCGCCACCGGCGTCAACATGTTCCAGAGCCTGAACACCTACTACGCGAGCCTCATCTGGGGCGGCCTGCTGCTGGTGGTGCTGGTGATGTCCACCGGCGCGTGGGGCGACTTCGTGAAGAAGCTGGGACGCAAACAGGCTAAAGCCTAACAAGACAACAAAAACAGCTTCCAAAATCGACTGATTGCGTTAACTATCTTAAAAATATACAGTATCTTCTTGGATATGTATATGGTATTGACAACCCGGGTCTGCTATGATAATTTATGAATAGATGAATCGTCGGCCGCGCCGGTGATTCTGAGCGGAGGGATTTCATTATGACAAGTCTGGAGAGATTCTATAAGACCATCGCCTACGAGCCCGTGGACCGTCCCGCCTGCTGGATGGGAGACCCGACGCCCGAGGAGGCGGCGAAGCTGTGCAAATACTACGGCGTGGAGAACACCAGCGAGCTCAAGAAGGTGGTGGGGGACGACTTCTTCGCCGTGGAGATCCCCTATCATTCGCCCACCTGCAACGCCATCTTCGCGGCCTTCGACTGGTACATGAACGGCTCCAACGTGGCCACCGAACAC
>Ga0256404_1013099_pt1 | contig 10589 bp, 10 predicted proteins | sample RumenRJG_01DNA_FD_185990 | JGI IMG/M metagenome (GOLD analysis project Ga0256404, IMG submission 185990) | Bovine rumen microbial communities from Lethbridge, Alberta, Canada - RJG_01 | ecosystem: Host-associated > Mammals > Digestive system > Stomach > Rumen | place: Canada: Alberta | collected...
GAGCTTTTCTTCGACGAAGAAGACTGGAAACGCATTAACGATCCGAGCGTAAATTTCTGATGGTTGATAAAGCAAAAGCGCCTTGCGACAATGCAAAGCGCTTTTCTTGTGGGTAAAATTCAGGAGGAATCACAACATGCCGAAATACATGAACGAGGCCCGCATCTACGGGCCGCATCCGTTCGCGTTCTGCCTCCAGCGGTTCGCTGACGGCGCTGGCGCGGATGCAGGTGCATCTGGCACCGAAGCAGGAACGTCCGAGGGCAAGGCCGATGCCGCGAAGCCGGATGCCGCGTCCGAAAACAAAGCGGAGGACAAGCCCGCCGAGGAAGACATCGACGCGCGCATCGCGAAGGCCGTCAAGGCTGCGAATGAGAAGTTCGTCAAGGATTACACCAAGAAGCAGGAGGCCGCTAAAAAAGAGCAGGAGCGCCTTTCGAAGCTCTCCGATGACGAGCGCAAGGCCGCCGAGTATGAGGCGAACAAGAAGCAGCTCGAAGAGCGGGAAAAAGAGCTCCAGCGCAAGGAGCTCAAGCTTGAAATGGTCAAGGTGCTTTCCGACCGGAAGATTCCTGTCGAGTTCATGGACTTCCTCGTCGCAGACGACAACGACAGCACGCTCGAACGCATCAAGTCGTTCGAGAAGCATTATAAAAAGGCCATCGAGAATGCAGTCAACGAACGGCTGAAGGGCAAGGCCCCGAAGGCCGGTGCGGAGGGTTCGCCGACCGGCGGCAAGCCGAGCCGGAGCGCATTTTTCAAGGCCATCTATGACAATCAGGTCAAACGTTAAGGAGGACAACAAAAATGGCAGATGACAGCAAGTTTTTGAAAGACAATCTTCAGGGTTTCGTCCCGACGCCGACGGCGGCAGACATCATCACGGATGTTACGCGCGGCTCGTCCATCCTGCGCTTGTCGAAGGTGCAGCCGATGGCGAGCGAGACGTTGAAAGTCCCGGTCATGGTATCGGGCCCGGGCGCTTACTGGGTTGGTGAGACGGAGCGCATTCAGACGTCCGTCGCGAAATGGATTTTCCCAGAGCTCACGGCCAAGAAGATCGGCGTCATCATCCCGGTTTCGAAAGAGAAGCTCAACGATACGACCATCGACGTCTTCGCGACGGTGCGCCCGTACATCGCTGAGGCATTCTACAAGGCCATCGACGCGGCGTGCCTGTTCGGCACTAACAGCCCGTTCGCGAAGAGCATCTACGGTGTGGCGAACGCTGCATCCCGTGCAGTCAAAGAAGGAACGAACGCAAAGCTCGACCTCGACATTTCCGATGTCATGGCGCTCGTCGAAAACGAAGGCCTCGACGTCAACGGCTTCGTCGCTGGCTACCAGCTCAAGAACAGCCTGCGCAAGCTCCGTGACAGCAACGGCAACCAGCTCTTCGTGACGGGCGTCGACAGCACGACGCTTTACTCGCAGCCGATTGAATTCTGCCGCACGAGCTCGTGGGACAACACAAAGGCGGAAGCCATCGCGGGCAACTGGAGCTACAGCCTCGTCGGCATCCGCGACCAGATTCAGTACGAGGTGCTCCGCGAAGCAACGCTCCAGACCGTCACGATGGCAGATGATAAGCCGCTCTCCCTCGCTGAAAATGACATGGTGGCCATCAAGGCGACGATGCGCCTCGGCTTCCTGCCGGTCAAGGAGAATGCATTTGCGGTGCTGACGCCGAAAACAACGGCCTGAGGAGGCATGAAGCATGTGGAACCTCTATGAGAAGGACGGCCGCATCATCGAGGCGACAGACCTTGCATACCGCGTGATTTACGCGGCACAGGGCTACAAGCCGAAGGCGGAGTCTGCAAAGGAGGCGGAGAGCGATGACGAAGGAGGAAGCGACGCAGGCAGTCGTGGAAAAAGTCAAGCTGCTCGCAGGAGAAAAAGCTCCTGACGAGAACCTGCTGACGTTCGCAGTCGAAAAGCTCGTCGCGGACATCCTCGACTACTGCCACAGGGACGATTTCCCGGATGCGCTCGTCTACACCGTGACCGACCTCGTGCGGAAACGGCTGGCAGACGAGAGCGCAGGAGAGGACAGCGAGCTCGGCTTTTCTGCGCCGGGCCCATTGAGCGACATCAAAATGGACGATACGGAGTTCCGCTTCGCGGTGAACAACGTCAATGCAACGGCCGTGCTCAGCGACCTTTCGTTTGACGCCATCAAACCAAAGCTCAACCTGTATCGCAGGGTGGTGAGCCATGCATGAGCCTCAAAGGACTGCTCCGAAGCGTCATGTATCAAGACCGTGTGACTGTTCGCAGACAGACGACTACCTTTGATGACGAGGGCGCTGCATGTTCCAAGCTGGGGGACGTTTACACGGATGTTCCGTGCAAGCTGTCGCAGTACGGCAAGATGCTGGCCAGCCACCAAGAGGACCGCGCCTTCGTTCTCTCGAATGACCTGCGACTCTGCTGCGATCCTGCCATCGACATCCGGCCAAACGATGTTTTGATGGTCACGCATCAGGGGGAGCTTTGGCGGCTTCGTGCGGGCAAGGCGTTTCTGTATCCGACGCATCAGGAGATACAGGCACAGAAAGCGGGTGAATCGAATGATTCTGTCGGGATTCGACGAGCTGGAAAACAGGCTCAACAGGATAGCACAGGAGATGCCGGAGAAACGTGACAAGTTTCTCATGCAAGAAGCGGAAAAGACGATGGAGCGTGCAAAGAACAACACGCCGAGCGATACCGGACTGCTTCTTCGCTCCTGGCATCGAACGGCTCCGTCTGGCGGTGAGGTAGAAATCTACAACGACGCCAAGCGCGACTCCGGCGATAAGACCGAGTATTACGGCCTTGATGTCGAGTGGGGGCACCGGCAGAAAGTCGGCCAGTACGTGCCAAAGCTAGGAAAGCGGCTCAAGCAGCCGTTCGTTCCAGGCAAGCACATGCTCCAGACGGCGCTTGACGAATCGGCAGACCAGTTCCAGGAGGACGCGGAGCAGATTCTCGCGTCGCTTTTCGATGCTTAAGCTGCGCGCCATCAAAAAGGCGCTGATCCAGAAAATCAAAGCTATCGTCCAGACGGACGAACAGCTGCATGCCTATTTCAAGGAGCATTCGCCGGACGCGGTGTGCGTGTATTTCGACAACGTGGACAAGGCGGTTTTCCCGTATTTCTACGTCGAGATGACGCCATATTCCCGCGCATGGGGTGAGCCCTATCGCGAGCGGCGCATCAAGGTCAACATCCAGTTCCTGCCCTGGGAGGATGATAACGGGGACTTCAATCGCAACGACTTGTATGATGTGGCGGACGCGCTTGAAGCGCTGATGCCGCCCGTCCTGCAAGTGGAAGACCGATACATTACCATCGTCGATATGAGCACGACATTTTATGATGACGTGCTCCATTACAGCTTCGACCTCGTGTTTGCGGATGCCGTGACCGATACGGAAGCGCATCGCATCCAGGCGGAGCTCATGAAGAAGCTCGGCCTTTTCATCAACAAGACAGGAAAAGAAGATACATCCATCTATGACAAATACAAAACGGACAAGGAGGACGAATAAATGGCAAACGAAGCTGAAGTCTTTGGCCTGCCACAGGTCATCATCGACTTCAAGACAAAGGGCACCACGGCGATTAAGCGCAGCGCGCGCGGCATCGTCGCGATGATTCTCAAAAATGAAGAAACAAATACCATCAAGCAGTACCGCATCAACGACGTCGGCGACATCCCCGAGACGGGGCTGACGGACGCGAACGTCGACCTCATCAAGAAGTGCCTGCTTGGCACGCCTCTGCGCATCCTCGTCTACACGCTGCCGCTTGACACGGTCAAGCCGAAGGAAACGACGGGCGAAGGCGGTGCAACGACGACCGAGGACATGAACACGCAGGCCGACGTCCTGAAGCTTCTTGAAGGCATCAAGTGGAATTGGCTTTGCGCGCCGACCGCGACCGTGCAGGAGCAGGAAGACCTCGCAAGCTGGATCAAGAGCCAGCGCCAGAACAAGCGCAAGACGTTCAAGGCCGTCCTTGCGAACCAAGCTGCCGACAACGAGGGCATCGTGAATTTCACGAGCTCGGGCATCAAAGTCGCGAGCGGCACGGACGATGACGGCAACGTCACGTACAAGTCTTACACGGCGCTCGAGTACACGGCGCGCATCTGCGGCATCCTCGCAGGCCTTTCGCTCGACCGTTCGGCGACGTATTTCAAGCTCACCGAAGTCGCAGAGGTTGACCCGATTCCTGAAATCGACAGCCACATTGACAAGGGCGAGCTCGTCCTCTTTGACGAGGATGACGGCGACGGCGTTAAGATTGCTCGCGCATGCAACAGCCTCTCGACGTTCACGACGGACAAGGGCGAGGATTTCCGCTTCATTAAGATCATCGAGGCCGTGGACATGATTACGGACGACATCCGCGACACGTTCAAAAAGTATTACGTCGGCAAGGTCATCAACGACTACAACCACAAGATGCTCTTCATCGCGGCCATCAAAGTCTATTTCAGCGAAATCAAGGGCAACGTGCTCGACGCGAACGGCAACAACACGGTCGACATCGATGAGCAGTATCAGCGTAATTACGCCATCCTTCACGGTGAAGACGTCGAGAAAATGAGCGCGATGGAGATTCGTCAGTACAACACGGGCACGAACGTCGTCCTCGCAGGCTCCGTCAAGCCGGTCAATGCGATGGAAGACCTCAAGATCGTCTTCACGATGTGATAGGGAGGGTTTGAATCATGCCAAGAGAACCAGAAGAAATCAAATATCGCGGCCGCAGACGCTGGAACGGCAACCACGGCAAGGTTTGGTGGGACGGCGAGCTCATTTTCGAAATCGAGAAATTCGAGGCGAAGGTCACAGCGAACCGCGAAGACGTCATCATCGGCGACAACGTCGACTCGAAAATCGTCGGCCTGAAGGGCGAAGGCTCCATCACCATCAAGAGCGTCGTGAACCGCAACCTGAACAAGTACCTCGAAGAGTGGAAGGAAGGTCACGACCCGCGCGCGACCATCGTCGGCCTGCTCGATGACCCTGACATGATTGATTCGAAGAAAGAGCGCGTCAGCATCGGCAACGTCTGGTTCAATGAAATCCTGCTCATGAACTTCGAGAAGGGCAAAGTCGTTGAAAAGGAATACCCGTTCGCGTTCACGCCTGGCGACGTGGAATACATCGAATCGGTAGAGTGACGGAAAGGAGCTAGCATTTATGGCTGTCAGTATTGAAGAGCTCATCAACAAGAAAGACGAAATCCAGAAGAACAAGAAGAAGGAGTACGACCTCGAAACGAGCATCGGCGAGATCACCGTCGAACTCCCGACGCGCTCCCTTGTCCTCGAGTCGAACAAGCTCGCGGAGGGCGAGAGCGATGCCTATCTCGTCTATCATGTCGTCGTTGCACCGAACCTCGCGGACAAGAAGCTGCAGGAAGCCTACAAGTGCGGCGAACCGACGGACATTGCAAAGGTGCTGTTCCTCCCAGGCGAGCTCACGTCTATCTCGCGCAAGGTGCTCGAGCTCTCCGGCTACGGCAAGGACATCAAGTCAAAGGTGCACGATGAGTTAAAAAACTGATCGGCAGCAACTGGGAAGCGGCGACCGTCGCCTTCCTCGTTGCTCACGGTCATCCCCTCAGCTACTTCTACTCGCTGTCAGAGACGGAAAAACTCTTCTGCCATGCCATCATGGAGGCGGAAGATGAACGTGAAACGAAACTCGCGAGCCTCGGGCTCGCACGAAAGCTGGTGACGTAAATGGCAAAGGAATTCATGCTGAGTGCCGTCCTCGAATTCAAGGACAAGATGACGGCTGGCATCCGGTCGGCGCAGTCTGGGCTCAAGAGCCTCAAGAGCGGCATCGAGAGTGTCCAGACAAGCGGGATACAGAGTCAGCTCCAGAAAGCTGGGGCCTCGGCTGAAGGATTCGGCAAAAAGGTTGACGGGCTCAAGGGCAAGCTCAAGGAAGTTTCCGGCGACCATCGCATCACCATCACGGCGCAGGACAACGCGACATCGGCAGCGCAACGTGCCACGAGCGCCATCAAGTCCTTTGCGGCCAGCGGTACGAAGAGCGCAAACCTGCGCGCCAATGACGAGGCAACGCCCATTGTCTCACGCCTGCGCGAAAAGCTGGAAGCACTCACGGGCAAGGCGTACAACGTCAACATCAAGGCGAATGCCAAAGGCGCGGAGGCAGGCATGATGTCGAAACTCGGCAGCACGGCTTCCGGTGTCGCCGGCGGCATGCTCATGAACACGTCCGCACAGATGGCAGGCGCGGCAGGCATCGGCTACGGGCTCTATGACATGGTCAAGAGTGCGGCGGACTTCGAGCAGGGCATGAGCGGCGTTGCGGCCATCTCGGGCGCAACCGGCGATGCGCTTCAGGCGCTCACGGACAAGGCTCTCGAAATGGGACAGACGACGAAGTTCACGGCAACCGAAAGTGCGCAGGCGCTGAACTACATGGCCATGGCCGGCTGGAACACCGACCAGATGATGTCCGGCCTTCCGGGCGTCATGAACCTTGCGGCGGCGTCCGGTGAAGACCTAGCGCAGGTATCGGACATCGTCACGGACGCCATGACGGCGTTCAAGCTCCCTGCTGAAGAGTCCGGTCACTTTGCAGACGTGCTCGCGGCGGCTGCGGCGAATGCGAACACGAACGTCGGCATGATGGGCTACACGTTTAAGTACGCGGGCTCGTTCGCTGGTGCTCTCGGCTACTCCATCGAAGACGTTGCTCTCGCGACCGGCGCGATGGCCGACAGCGGCGTCAAGGCCGACCAGGCAGGCACGTCGCTCCGCGCTCTCATGGAGCGCATGGCGAAGCCGACGAAGGAATCGGGGACGGCAATGGACATCCTCGGCATCAAGGCATTCGATGCCGCGGGCAAGGCTCGTCCGCTTCGTGATGTGCTCGACGAACTCCGCGAGAAGTTCAAGGGACTTAGCGGAGAGGATCAGGCGAAATTTGGCGCCATGCTCGCAGGTACTGAAGGCTCGGCCGGCTTCCTCGGCATGATGAACGAATCGCAGGAGAAATGGGACCAGATTAAGGATTCCGTCGATAATGCGAGTGGTTCCGCCGAGCGCATGGCGAAAATCCGGATGGACAATCTGTCCGGCAGCGTCACGCTCCTTGGCAGTGCTTGGGAATCCCTGTCCATAAAAATCATGAAGGGCACAGGGACTGCTGGAGGCATCCGCTCGTTCGTTGATGAAGCAACAAAACTTGTTACGAACTTTACAAACCGCGTAGAGACAGACGGCCTAGGGTTCAAGTCGATTGCAGGAACGGTCGGCGAGGCCATCACAGACCTCAAGAATAAATTCATCGAGTTCGACGGCGTCGGCTCCCTGCTTGCGGGTGGTGTGCTCGCGGCCGGGCTCCACAAAGTCATCAATCTCGCAAAGAAAGCCATGAGCGCCGTCAAGGGGCTCGCGGGCATGCGAAAAGGCGGGGCCATCCCCGGCCAGTCGGGTGCATCGTCTGTTGGGGAAATGGTGGTCAACGCCGCAACCGTCATCGTGAACGGCAAAAGCATCGCCGGTGGCGGCGTCAGCTCCGGCAAAAACTCAGGCGGCGTTATCTTTGGCCCTGACGGCAGACCTATCCAGAGCGGTGGCCGTACGCAAGCGCCAGCATCGCCGCCGGGGAGAGCCGCGATCCTCCGTGACAATGCCAAGGTTTTGGGCGGCGCGGGGGCGCTTGCGGCCATTTTCGGTGCGATGGACATCTACAGCGCGAAAAGCCAAAACTCTGCGCTCCTAGAGGAAGCTGCGTGGGGCGTCAAGCAGGCGAGCGAAAACATCGAAGAGCTCACCAAGAATGGGGGCTCGCAGGAGCAATGGCAGTCGGCGCTTGATGAGTACACGAAGGCGAACGATTACCGCGCGCAGGTGGAGCACGACAACCGCATGCGCGAGGGGGATGCCATCGGCGGCGCACTCGGCTCTACGGTTGGTACAGTGCTCGGCGGTGTCATCGGCAGTTTCGCGGGCCCTACGGGCACCATGATCGGTATGACGGCTGGCGGCATCCTCGGCGAGATCGCAGGGAAGCGCATCGGTTCCTGGCTCGCTGATTACAACGTCCAGAACACCGTGACCTTCGAGAAAATCGCGCAGTGGCTCAATCCGAAGGAAAAGGATCCAATCGGCTTTGACATCAGCGGCAAGACTGTCCCCGTAGATATCGTCGGCGATTCCATCGGCATCAAGGACACGACGAAGGACGCGAGCGGCCCGTTCGGTCTCCAGACAGACCTTTCGGCCATCGGCCCGCATGCGTTCGATACGCCGCGGGACACGTCGCAGGATTTCGGCATCACGGAGATGCAGAACATGTACACGACTGGGATGTTCGTCGGCGTGCAGGAGGAGGCGCAGGAGGCCGCGAGCGCTTCCGCAGACGCGTTCTCTGAGGCAAGCGCGTCCATTTCTACGGATTTTGAGAACACGGGCGCACAGGCGACCGCTACGGCGGATAATATCCAGATGGATATGCTCGGCTCGGCGCAGGGCTCACAGGACGCGTGGAGCTCCTTCCCATCCTGGTATGATGCCAGCGTGGCCGTGCCTACATCGGACGCGGCGGCTGATTGCGGTGCGGATGTCTCCGATAGCTTCGATACGTCGGCCTCGGATACGCAGGGCGCATGGAACGGCGTCGGCGGTTTCTTCTCAGGACTGTTTGCCTCCATCAAGTCCAAGGCTGCAAGCTGCGCGGCATCTGTTGCGCAGTCGATGGCCAGCGCGGCGGCATCTGCACGCGCTGGTGGTCATACGAACATCGCCGCTGGCCTTGATTGGATAGGTAACAATGCCGCATGGCTCGGCGGTGTCAGCTATCCGCACAATGGTGAATGGACAGGTACGACGAGCTTTGTCCCTGCTTTTGCCTCCGGTGGCATCGCTTCCTTTGCCGAGGGTAACGTCGCTCACGGCCTCGCGCAGGTCAACGAACATGGCGGGGAGCTCATCGACCTGCCGCAGGGGAGCCGCATCTACCCGGCGGCAACGACGGAGCGGATGATCGAACGGCAGCTCGAACGGGAAACTCCTGCCTCGCCGAGCATCAATATTTCGGGCAACAACTTCACCGTGCGCGAGGAAGCCGACATCGACAAGATCGCGCACGCCATCGTCCAGCAGATTCTGCAAGCCGAGGTCAATTATGGAGGTGCATTCTGATGTCTTTCATGACGAACGTCGGGAGAGTGCTGAACCTCGCTTCCTTCGCGCTCGGCGGAGAAGGGACGGCGCAGCGTCAGTTCATCCTTTCGTCGGACGGTGACAAGCTCATCCTGCCGGTCACGCCTTGGAAGTACGACGTCAAGACGGGGCAGGGCAACAAGGTTGTCGGCGTCGAGCAGCTCGGCGAGGCGCTGGTCTTCGGCCTGCCGAAAGCCGTGGAGATTTCCTTCTCATGTTTCTTCCCTGATTTGAATCACGAATACCCGTTCGTCGTTGGAGATGAGAAGAGTCCAGCCGACTGTGTGGCGCTCCTGACGAAGTGGAAGGAAGGGCAAAAGCCCGTGCGCATCATCATCACGGACAGCCCCGTGAACCTCCTGACAGGCATCATGCGGTTCGATTACAAGGAAAAGGACGGCACGCGGGACATCTACTACACGCTCGAGCTCACGGAGTACAAAGACCTCAACACGCCGGACGCGAACAACCCGAAGAAGATTGACGAGCAGACGGGGCTCAAGGGCCGTCCCGCGAATCCGACGGACGCGACACGGAACAAGCTCAAGAAAGCCTCGGACATGCTTGACAAGGCGAAGCACGCCTATGGGCAGTACAACAAATGGCGGCGCATCGCGGAATCGGCGAAGAACGGCGGCTGGAAAGACCTCGCCGTGGGCAACCTTGACAAGCTCAGGAAACTCAAGATTCCGAAGTTGCCGAAGGGGATGAATTGACATGGTCATCAAGCACAAAGGCACGTATCCGCAGATGACCGACATCACGCAGCTCGTGCACAAGATTACCTGGAGTGGCAGCCGGACGGCCGTTGCGCGAAAGCTCGTCTTTCAGTACCTCCAGGACGCGCGCGACCCGAACCTGCCCGTCCATGCCATCGACAACGGTGAGACGGTCTACGGGTACGACGAGGAAGGGAACGAGGTATTTGTCGGCAACGTCTACAGCATCGAGAAGGATGTGAAGTCCTCGCTCGTGACCGTGACGGCGTTCGACCATCTCATCGTCATGATGCGGTCGAAGACGACGCGGAAGTTCGTCAACATGACGCCGGAGGACATCACGATGGCGATGTGCAAGGAGCTCGGCGTCATCCCAGGCACGTTCGAGCAGACGGGCGTGCCTGTTTCTTTCATCGCTGTCCGAAAGACCGGCTACCAGATTATCATGATGGCCTACACGGAGGCTGCGAAAAAGCTCAACGCCGACAAGACGGATGACAAGGACAAAGTCCGCTATCATCCCGTCATGGATGGCGTGAAGCTCAACATCATCAAGAAGGGCACGCTCATCGAGAACTATGAGGCGAACGGGCTGAACAATTTGCTCAACAGCCGCTACAAAGAGAGCATCGAGCACATGGTCAACCAAATCCTCATCACGGAC
>Ga0256404_1013101_pt1 | contig 10588 bp, 7 predicted proteins | sample RumenRJG_01DNA_FD_185990 | JGI IMG/M metagenome (GOLD analysis project Ga0256404, IMG submission 185990) | Bovine rumen microbial communities from Lethbridge, Alberta, Canada - RJG_01 | ecosystem: Host-associated > Mammals > Digestive system > Stomach > Rumen | place: Canada: Alberta | collected...
CCTTGAACGGCAGCTCCTCACCGAGCTTAGCCTGTGAACCATCCTGCTTAGTCAGATGCTTAGGAGTAGCGAAGCCCTCGCCGCCCTCGTCGAGCGTTACGACAGCACCCTTGTCCATCATCTCTGTGATCTTACCGTTGTGAACAGTACCCGGCTCGTAGATAGCCTCGTACTTATCCCAAGGATTCTCCTCCAGCTGCTTGTGGCCGAGGCTCAAGCGACGATTCTCCTTGTCGATCTCCAGCACGACGACGTCGATGTCAGCACCGATGGTAGTGAACTCAGAAGGATGCTTAACCTTCTTGGTCCAAGACAGGTCAGAGATATGGATCAGACCGTCGACACCCTCTTCGAGCTCGCAGAAGATACCGAAGTTGGTGAAGTTGCGGACCTTAGCGGTGTGCTTAGAGCCTACAGGATACTTCTGCTCGATATTCTCCCAAGGATCTTCCTTGAGCTGCTTCAGACCGAGGCTCATCTTGCGCTCCTGACGGTCGAGAGAGAGGATCACTGCCTCTACCTCGTCGCCCACGTGCAGGAACTCCTGAGCGGAACGGAGGTGTTGGCTCCAAGACATCTCGGAGACGTGGATCAGACCCTCAACACCGGGCTGGATCTCAACGAAGGCACCATAGTCGGCGATGACTACGACCTTACCCTTGACGTGGTCACCCACCTTGAGGTTAGGATCGAGGCTATCCCATGGATGCGGAGTTAGCTGCTTGACGCCGAGGGCGATACGCTTCTTCTCCTCATCGAAGTCGAGGATAACGACATTGATCTTCTGGTCGAGGCTGACAACCTCGTGAGGATCGCTTACGCGGCCCCAAGAGAGGTCTGTGATATGCACGAGTCCGTCCACACCACCGAGGTCGACGAACACACCGTAAGAAGTGATGTTCTTGACAGTGCCCTCGAGCACCTGACCCTTCTCCAAATGGGAGATAATTTCTTTCTTCTGTGCCTCCAGCTCGGCCTCGATAAGTGCCTTGTGAGAGACAACAACATTGCGGAACTCCTGGTTGATCTTGACAACCTTGAACTCCATGGTCTTGCCTACGAACACATCGTAGTCGCGTATAGGATGGACATCAATCTGCGAACCGGGCAGGAAGGCCTCGATGCCGAGCACATCTACGATCATACCGCCCTTCGTGCGGCACTTGATGTAGCCCTGGAGCACCTCGTCGTTCTCCATAGCCTCGTTGATCTTCTCCCAGCTCTTAGCCAGGCGAGCCTTCTTGTGAGACAGTACGAGCTGACCATGCTTGTCCTCCTGATCCTCTACATAAACCTCTACCTTGTCGCCGAGCTTCAGGTCGGGGTTGTAACGGAACTCAGAAGCGGGGATGATACCGTCGCTCTTGTAGCCAATGTTGACTACGACTTCCTTCTTGTCGATAGAGATAACAGTGCCTTCTACAACCTCGTGGTCCTGAATTTTGCTCATGGTACCCTCGTAGGCCTTGGCCTGCTCTTCCTTGCTCACGCTGGAGCTTGTGCCATTCTCAAACTCGTCCCAGTTGAAGTCGTCCAATGGCTTTACGTTCTTGATGTCGTTTAAATCTGACATAAATTAATAAATGTTGTTTGTAAATTAATAAAGTGAGACTTTATGTGAATTTCCGGGCGCAATAAACGCCTTCACTAAATCGGCTGCAAAGTTACAGTTTTTCTAAGGCTTGAAAGCACTTAGAAGCAGAGAAAACAATATTTTTATTCTTTATTAACAATTAAGATTCCAATGGCAATTATCCATTAGGTGACATTCTTTTATTAGATGATGATGCGACAGATATCATATCGAACGCAAACCGCTTTGAATGCCGAACCGCAGCGTTGGTTCTTTTGAAGTGCAGAAAGCCTTTCTACAACGAATGAAGTACGAAATAAACTGGATTTCAACAGTCAACCCATTTAATGTGAATGAGAAGCTAAAAAGACTGTTATCCAACCAGCGAACAGTCACTGCACTAACCATAATATACAAAAAAATACGGAAGGCTCCTACCTTCCGTATTCTTTGGGTTTATTCGCATACAGTTACCTGTATCGTATACTTGCAGTAATATTACTTGATGATACCCTGCTCGACAAAAATCTTCTTCAAAGCCTGCACACCACGCTCTACCTGCTCCTTCGTATGAGTAGCCATCAAAGCAAAACGCACAAGTGTATCCTGAGGGGCACAAGCTGGAGGGATGACAGGATTGATAAATACACCGGCATCAAAAGCCAGCTTTGTCACAAGGAACGTCTTGGTATCATCACGAACATAAAGCGGGATAATCGGACTCTCTGTCTCTCCAATCTCAAAACCTTCCTCACGGAAACGCTTCAAGGCGTAATTGGTAACATCCCACAGGCGCTGACGGCGCTCCGGCTCTTCCTGAATGATATGAAGTGCCTCCAAGGCACAAGCCGTAGCAGCAGGCGTGTCGCTGGCTGAGAAGATGTAGGTACGGGAAGTATGACGCAGATAGTTGATTGTATCCCAATCGGATGCAATGAATCCACCGATAGAAGCCAGACTTTTCGAGAAAGTACCCATAATCAGGTCTATATCGTCTTCGACTCCAAAGTGATGACATACGCCACGACCGCCTTCTCCGAACACGCCAAGGCCGTGAGCCTCGTCAACCATGATTGAGCAGTTGTACTTATGCTTGAGCGCTACGATCTCGGGGAGTTTGGCTAAGTCACCTTCCATTGAAAAAACTCCATCGACAACAATAAGCTTGATGGCATCATGCGGAAGCTTCTCAAGGATACGCTCCAAATCAGCCATGTCGTTATGCTTATAGTGCAACTGAGTAGCGAAACTCAAGCGACGTCCGTCAACGATGGAAGCATGGTCACGATCATCGCAGATCAAGTAGTCACCGCGACCGACGATCGCAGGGATGACACCGGAGTTGACAGAGAATCCGGTTGAAAAGCAAAGCGCTGCATCTTTGTGCTCATATTCCGCGAGCTCTTTCTCGAGCTGCACATGGATGTCGAGCGTTCCATTGAGGAAACGACTTCCGGCACATCCTGAGCCATACTTGTCAAGCGCAGCCTTACCTGCATCAATAATACGCTGGTCTCCAGTGAGACCTGTGTAGGCATTACTTCCGAACATCAAGATCTTACGACCACCCATGATCACCTCCGGACCCTGCTTGCTCGTAATCTCTCTGAAATAAGGATACACGCCTTCTTCCATGTACTTTTGGGGTACACGATAATGCTTATATCTTTCTGTTAACTGTCCCATTTTTAATAGGTGAAGAATTTGCTAACTATCTATTATGATTTGCAAAGTTACAAAGAAATCTAAATAATAAGCAAGAAATCAAGCACAAAACGTAGAATTAACAAAAAAAAACGAGATTCTGGCATTGGCTCTATAAGAATGTATTATTTTTGCAACTAAAACGCATCTCTAATGAAAAGAGTCGAATTCATAATCAACCCTATTTCCGGAACGGTAAGCAAAGCAGGCATCCCTGAAGCTATCGACAAATATTTAGACAAGTCGAAATACAGTTACGAGATTGTTGAGACGCACTATGCGGGCCATGCTGAGGAATTGGCCAAAAAGGCTGCAGCCAAAGGAGTTGAAGTCGTCGTGGCTATCGGCGGTGACGGCACCGTCAATGAAGTGGCACGTGGCATTACCCATACTTCCACTGCTTTAGGTATTATTCCGTGCGGTTCGGGCAACGGACTGGCTCGCCATCTACTTATACCTATTAATATTAAGAAGAGTTTAGAAATAATCAACGAGTGCAAGATACATGATTTAGACTACTGCAACATCAACGGTCATGATTTCTTTTGCACATGCGGTATGGGCTTTGATGCTTTCATCAGCTTCAAGTTTGCAGAAGCAGGCAAGCGTGGTCCTATCACCTACTTCCAGCAAGTACTGGAGACCGGCCTTAAGTATAAACCTCAGACCTATGAGCTCAGCACAGATGAGGACACAACAACTTATAAAGCGCTTCTTGTCACTTGTGCCAATGCATCGCAGTACGGCAACAATGCTTACATCGCCCCACAAGCCAGCATGAGCGACGGTCTGATGGATGTGGTCATTATGGAGCCTTTCGATATCATAGAAGCCCCGCAGATTGCTATCGACATGTTTAGCAAGACTTTAAACAAGAGCTCCCGTATAAAGACTTTCCGCACACGGCATCTGCATGTTCATCGCTCCGAGGCCGGACCTATCCATTTCGACGGCGAGCCGATACTGGCAGGTACAGACATCGATGTCAATGTCATTCCCAAAGGCATTAAAGTGGTCGTCAACCCTGAAGGCAACAAGAGCCAGCGCAAGCCTAATGCCATTCAGACAGCCGCTTGCGAAATGTTCAATGATCTCAACACCATTCACGATGATATTATTCACCATACGCAACGTGGATTGAAGTTATCAAAAATACTCCAACAAAAGATTTCAAAGAACCTTCCTGATATTTAAGAGACAGCAAAAATATAAAAATTAGAAAAAACCACTGATATATTTCGTTTTCACCAAGATTATTAGTAATTTTGCACACTCGAAAAACATCATCGACAAACAGTTGAGAATAAACAAGATATAACAAAGATAATTAATAAGATGACAAAAGCAGATATCATCAGCGAGATTGCCGAACAAACGGGCTTGCAGAGAAAAGAGGTTTCCGTAGTAGTGGAGGCATTCATGGAAACTGTAAAGCACACCATGCTTGACAAGAAGGAGAATGTTTATCTACGTGGATTCGGTAGTTTCATTATTAAGCACCGTGCTACCAAGACTGCACGCGACATCGGCAAAGACATGACCATCACTGTCGAAGCCCACGATATTCCCGCTTTCAAGCCTGCTAAGGTCTTCGTGGATGAGATGAAAAACAAATAAGAGGAAGTCTTTTATAAAGATATTATATAACAACATTATTTAAACTTATTATTATGCCAAACGGTAAAAAGAAGAAAGGCCACAAGATGGCTACGCATAAGCGCAAAAAGAGACTGCGCAAGAACCGTCATAAGAGCAAGTAAGCCCGAGCGACAGTTCCAAGAAGGGGCATGCCCTACGAGGCTTGCCCCTTTTTTTATTAAAGAAAACGTTGTCGGAGAGACAACAGAGAAAAACACCATCAGAAATGACAAGTGAAGTAATTATCGATGTCAAGCCTAAAGAGATTTCTATCGCCTTGCTCGAAGACAAACGACTGGTTGAATACCAGAACGAGTCGCGCTCGGCCAGCTACTCGGTAGGCAACATCTACGTCGCCAAAGTGAAGAAACTCATGCCGGGGCTCAACGCCTGTTTCGTGGATGTAGGTTACGAACGCGATGCTTTCTTGCATTATCTTGATTTAGGTAGTCAATTTAACTCTTACGCCAAGTACCTCAAGCAGGTAGAGAGCGACCGGAAACATCTCGTACCCTTTGCTAAAGCATCACGCCAGCCCGATCTTCAGAAAGACGGCAGCGTGCAGCAGACGCTCAAAGTGGGACAAGAAGTCCTCGTACAAATTGTCAAAGAGCCTATCTCTACAAAAGGACCGCGCCTGACGGCTGAGCTGAGTTTTGCCGGACGATTCCTCGTCCTCATCCCCTTTGGTGACAAAGTATCAGTATCGTCTAAGATTAAGAGCGGCGAAGAGAAATCAAGGCTTAAACAACTCATTCAGAGCATAAAGCCCAAAAACTGTGGTGTCATCGTACGCACAGTAGCTGAAGGCAAAAGAGTGGCTGAGCTCGACGCTGAACTAAAAATCCTCACCAACAGATGGCAGGATGCTATCAACAAGGTTCAAAAGACGCAGCATCGTCCACAACTCATCTACGAGGAGACAGGAAGAGCCGTTGCCATGTTGCGCGACCTCTTCAATCCCACTTACGAGAACATCTATGTCAACGATGAGACTATCTGCAAAGAGGTAAAAGATTATGTGACGTTGATAGCTCCCGAAAAAGCCAACATTGTGAAGATGTACACAGGCAAAGTGCCTATCTTCGACAATTTCAATGTCACCAAGCAAATTAAAGCAAGCTTTGGCAAGGTTGTCAACTATGCACACGGAGCCTACCTCATCATTGAGCACACAGAGGCCATGCATGTGGTAGATGTTAACAGCGGCAACAGGTCTAAGAATCAAAACGGGCAGGAAGGCACTGCACTCGACACCAACCTCGGGGCGGCCGATGAGCTCGCCAGGCAATTAAGACTACGTGATATGGGAGGAATCATCGTAGTGGACTTTATCGACATGAACCTTGCCGAAGACCGACAGATGCTCTATGAGCGTATGTGCAAGGACATGCAAAAAGACCGTGCACGTCATAACATCTTGCCGCTGAGTAAGTTTGGACTGATGCAGATCACACGCCAACGTGTACGTCCCGCTATGGACGTCAATGTGGAGGAAGATTGTCCGACATGTGGAGGCACTGGAAAGATCCGATCGAGTTTCCTGTTCACAGACCAGCTTGAAAGAAAAATTGACCAACTCGTCAACAAGATAGGCATCAAGAAGTTCTATCTCTATGTTCACCCCTACGTGGCAGCTTACATCAATCAGGGTATTGTGAGTCTCAAGCGTAAGTGGCAGATGAAGTATGGATTCGGAGTACATGTCTACTCCTCTCAAAAACTCGCATTCCTTCAGTATGAGTTCTATGACGACAAAGGTGAGTTCATAGACATGAAGGAAGAAAATGAAGCAAAATAAAAGAAAAGCCGTAATGCTCAGAGCGTTACGGCTTTTCTTTTATCCTTGATGAAAGAGGCATCTTATGGTATGACCTTGAATCTGATGCGGAAAGTATGCGTAGGTTCGTCCCAGTTGGTTCCAAGCAGTTCAAACTTACCGATCTGCGAGGTGGAGCGCACATGCTTGCCGATACACGGACAGACATCGTAGTCACCAATGCGCACGATGCGTATTGCCTCTGAAGCATCCTTCGGTAGACGATCCAGTGATATACCCTCGGGCAGATGATTGCGGTCTACCGTCTCATAAGTCACCGGCAGGTCTGCAGCTATCAGCCGATTCATCTCGTCCTCGATGGCTTTCTCTTCTTGACGCGAAGGCTTATGATCAAGCACATAACTTATCTTGCTCTTCTTCCGCTCGATATGTGCGTTGCGCGAACGCTCGCATCCGAACATACGGATCATCAGCTGGTTGAGCAGGTGCTCGGCGGTATGTGCCGGCGGGAACTCGTTCTTGGCATGCTCATTGAGCGCATAAGCATCGTCTCTCATCTTTATATTGAATTTAAGGATTCTCGCACCATAAGGAGGCACCGACATCGACACGGCACCATCTTTCTTCAGCGCCAGCTCTATCTTCTCTCCGCTCAGCAAGTCGGAAGCAAGGACATCACGCTCGGGGAGACCTAAAAACTCGAAAGCATGAGCGGGAATGACGACCGACACTTTCACCTCGGGTCTGGAAAAGTTGGCTACGATAAGCAGCACATCGTCATCTTTCTTACGGATGAAGGCATACTGTGAACGGGGATTGAACTGCCACGACTGCGTGTTGACATACATGAGGTCAAAGCAGTCGCCTTCGCGCACGGCCTTCTCACGGTTGGCGATATGCAGCACATTGCGATAGACTGTCTGCAACTGTTTCTCCTTCTCCGTAAGCTGATCAGGCGTGAAAAATGCCCGACGCACGGAATCGACGCACCAATAGTCGAAGATGGTCGTTCGTCCATCAGTGCCTGAGAATCCTTCGTTATCCATGCCGCGCTCCCCCAGCTCCTGGCCGAAGTAGACCATGAATGGATTCTTCTGTAATAAAGCGGCAACGACAAGCGCTGGCACAGCCTGGGCTCCGTCACCACAGAAGAAGTCGCTGGCGATACGCTGTTCATCGTGGTTCTCCAGGAAATAGAGCATGTGATCCTTGATGTCGTCCGTGTTCTGCCAACACCAGGTGATACTGTTTGCAGGACGGCGCTCACACACGATATCGCGCAGGCAATCGTACATGCCTACCTTATCATAGAGATAATCGAAGCCTGAAGCTACATACGTGCGATACTGGTTCGTGTCGTAAACCTCACCAATGAAGACAATGTGCGGGAAGCGTTCTTTCACAATGCCCGTAGCATAAGCCCAGAAGGCAGCCGGCACCATCTCAGCCATGTCACAACGAAAACCGTCAATGCCTTTACCTGCCCAGAAAAGCAGGATATCTGTCATCTTCTTCCACGTGTCGGGAATGGGATTGAAATGATAACTGCGGCCACCGGCATCACAATAATCGATGCCATAATTGAGCTTCACCGTCTCGTACCAGTCGTACTTACCCGGTGTAGCATTGAACTTGTCGTTGCCTGTACACTTGGCGGGATTCTCAACATAAGGCTCCTCACCTGCGGCAGGAGGCACAGGACTGACGAATGGTGTCCCCGGACAATAATAGAAATTGTTCTGAGGGTCGAAGTGCTTGTTTGTATCATCATCGGCACCTAAGTCGCGAACACCCTCCGGCAAGTTAATGCTATGATATTCGCGTGCGACATGATTAGGCACAAAGTCAATGATGACCTTCATTCCCGCCAAATGGGTACGGTCGACAAGCTCCTCAAACTCCATCATACGGTTTGGCACATTGACGGCAATGTCCGGATCAATGTCGTAATAATCCGTGATGGCATAAGGTGAGCCCGCCTTGCCCTTGACCACACATGGGTGCTGGCGGGGAATGCCGTAAGCTGTGTAGTCGGTCGTTGTAGCATGACGGATAATCCCCGTGTACCACACATGGGTGAAACCCAACTCGTGAATCTTGCGAAGGCGGACTACGTCAAAGTCGTTCATCTTCCCCACTCCATTCTCGGCAAGCGTACCATCTTTTATACGAGAAGAATTACGGTTGCCGAAAAGACGGGTAAAGACTTGATATATCAGTATTTTTCTATTCATCCGGTTATGCTATCCCGTGAGCGGCAACAGCTTTGTCAATACGATGGATCATTCCCTGGAGCGCCTTGCCCGGGCCACACTCTGTAAAGTCATCAGCACCATCGGCAATCATGTTCTGAACGCTCTTGGTCCAGCGCACGGGGCTTGTCAGCTGAGCGATGAGGTTAGCCTGGATCTCCTTCGGATCCGTGTGAGGCTTAGCATCCACGTTCTGATAGACGGGGCACTTAGGAGCCGAGAACTGTGTCTTCTCGATAGCAGCCTGCAGTTCATCCTTGGCGGGCTGCATCAGCGGAGAATGGAAAGCGCCACCCACGGCCAACGGCAGCGCACGCTTGGCACCGGCAGCCTTCAGTTTCTCACAAGCCTCGGCAATAGCCTCTTTATCACCAGAGATGACGAGCTGGCCAGGGCAGTTGTAGTTGGCTGCCACGACGACCTTGCCTTCTTTGCTGACTTCTTCGCAGGCCTGCTCCACCGTCTCGTCAGGCAGAGCGATGATAGCTGCCATCGTACCAGGGTTCTTCTCGCAGGCTTTCTGCATAGCGTTGGCACGGGCAGCGACAAGCTTCAGACCATCCTCGAAACTCAGGGCACCACTGGCAACGAGCGCTGAGAACTCACCGAGCGAGTGACCGGCTACCATAGCAGGCTCAAACGCATCGCCAAGGCAAAGCGCAGAGATAACACTATGAAGGAAGACGGCAGGCTGAGTAACCTTTGTCTCTTTCAACTGCGCATCGGTACCTGCGAACATGATGTCCGTAATCTTGAAGCCGAGAATATCATCAGCTTTGTCAAAGAGTTCCTTAGCCAGAGCGTTGTTCTCATACAAATCCTTGCCCATACCCACAAACTGTGAGCCTTGTCCGGGGAATACAAATGCTTTCATTATTAATTTTTCTGTTTATAGTTTCCTTTACTTTGCAAAGTTAACAATAATAATTGAATTCTTATCTCCTTTCTATGTGAAACTAATAAAAAAGTCCCATTCATCTTGCGATGAATGGGACCTCGTATTGTTGATGCTTTACAGTGCAAGAATAATATGCGAATTACTCTGCTGCGGGAGCCTGCTCTTCAGCCTTAGCCTCCTCTGCGGGAGCCTCTGCCTTAGGAGCTTCCTCTGCCTTAGGAGCCTCCTCAGCAGCCTTAGGCTCAGGCTGGTTCTCTGCGACAACCTTCACAGGAACCTTAACCTCAACATCCTTGTGGAAGTGTACAGTAGCCTCGAACTCACCGACCTTACGAGCTTCACGCATGGTGATGATCTTACGATCGATCTCGATACCCTGCTTAGCAAGCTCCTCAGCCACCTTAGCGGGACCGACAGAGCCATAGAGATGACCTGTAGCAGCCACCTTGGCAGCCACTGTCACAACGACATCCTTGAGCTGCTCAGCACGCTTCTCAGCTTCAGCCTTCAAAGCTGCCAGCTTCGATGCCTGCTGCTTCAAGTTCTCGGCCAGGATCTTCTTAGCGCTCTCAGAAGCGATAACACCCTTTCCGGTAGGGATGAGATAGTTACGGCCATAGCCGCTCTTGACGTTCACAATCTCGTTCTTGTAACCAAGACCGATGATATCTTCTTTCAGAATGATTTCCATATCTTAGCCTCCTCCTTATTATTTCAACAAATCGGTTACGAATGGAAGCAGG
>Ga0256404_1013102_pt1 | contig 10588 bp, 13 predicted proteins | sample RumenRJG_01DNA_FD_185990 | JGI IMG/M metagenome (GOLD analysis project Ga0256404, IMG submission 185990) | Bovine rumen microbial communities from Lethbridge, Alberta, Canada - RJG_01 | ecosystem: Host-associated > Mammals > Digestive system > Stomach > Rumen | place: Canada: Alberta | collected...
TTTAAACTAGTTTAAATTTTAAAATTATTTTATTTTTTTTTTTATTTCTTTTTTAATTTATGGTGCAACTTCTCCACCTTATGTTCCTCCAGAAACTGGTTCGTCATAAACTCCGCTGTTTTCATCTGTGTCATAATACGTCTCATGTGCAAGTTGTCCAAGCAGCTTGTTCACGTTCATGAATTCACCCTCAATCCAGAGATAAAGGTCTCCGTTTTTTCTAAGTTCAATTGCGTTTTCCCTGTTTTCATCATCAATTCCAACACCAATGCTGAATATTGTCTTGTCAGCATCATCTTCACCAGTGTTCGTCTTGTTGTATGAGCCAAACGCAACTTCATATCTATTGGAAGTAATCGTTCCTTCACCAATACCGTCAAATATCTGTTTAAACTGGTGGAACTCCCTGTGAAGAACATCCAAGACGCCGTTTCCTTCGTCAGTATATTCAGCTGGATTGACACCATCCCACACGGTAATAGCATTCATCCTGTCTGCAAGGTGCGTCATTCCAGACACGGCTTGTCGAGCTTCAATCTGTGCCTCGTATGCCTGATTCTGTATACTTCTTTCAACTTCCTGTGCCCTGTTCCTCTCAGAAGATACCGCAGTGTCGATTTTACCATCTATTTCACTTGTAATCTCCTGTGCGGTTTCATTTACGTAGTCTATGTTTGCTTTCTTTGAAAGTTCCTGGTCGAAGTGGTCTTCGAAGTCTCCGATTTCACCTCTTAGGATATCTACTTGATTGTTTGTATACGTAGTGGCACTCGATATTGCAAGGTTTCTTTGCGAAACAGCATATTTCTTTGCTCCCCAAATAGTATCATCAGTCGCAGAATCATCTGGAGTACCTATCAAGTCAATATCAGCCTGTGTTCTATCCGCAATCTCCTTTGTAAGTCCAGATTCAAGATTATCAAGTCTGTCAGAATAATTGGAATCAACCTCACGAAGTGTTTCAATATCAGACTCTACGGATGAAATCATTCCAGACAGGGTTGCATCAGACGTTTCCCTTGCTTCTCTCTCGGCATTAATAAGTTCTGTGACTCCACTTATGTCCCCAGTTATTGCAGATAATTCACTCCTATCTGCCTTCTTGTTATCAATGTCGTCGAATTTGTCCGAAATAATATCTTTATAGGCGTCAAAATCAGCCTTGTCTACTTTCTTTGAGATTTCCGTCTCATCGTCCTCGACCCTTCTTACAAGCTCATCAAACTCAGCCTTTGACGCTTTCCTTACCATTTCGTCCTGTAAGTCCCTGACGTTTCGTTTGACCCCAAGAATGTCATCTTCAAAACTCTCAACGGTTGCACTAATGGTGTTTACCTTCCTGGTAACATTGGTCTCGAAGGTATTATACCTTGTCTCAAAGTTACCCATTTTTGCTTCTGTCGTTGCAGAGAATGACGCCAAGTTTCCACTTACAGTGTCAATCCTATCACTCAGTGTTGCAAGCTTCTCTAAATCGTCAGTTATCCCACTGAATTCATCCTTTGTGACAAACATGTCATTGGCTTCGTCTTTTGTAACGAACCCTCTTCCACTGACACATTCTGCAATCGAATCACAATCCCACTCAGTGTAACTGCTAAGTTTTTCATCTATTTCATCCTTTGTGTAGGTGTCATCCTTTTTGGCATAAGTTGTTTCCGCCTCATCCTTGTCAAGTTTCTTTTCGACCTCATCTTTGATGTCTTCAACCGTACCAGACAAATCCTCCACAGAACCAGAAAGCTGCGTTATACCACTCTCAACATCATCTAGTCTTTCGTCAACCTCAGTATACCCGCTAATATCATCAGAGAATTCCTCAATCCAGTCATGTATTGCGGTAATTGCACTTGTGTTGTTATTAACCTTATTAAGCATTGAGTCGTTGAACTGTGTTTGCAAATCAACAAACGTGTCAACAACGCCACTTAAACGGTTAAAGTCGCTTTTATCAACCTTTTCATCACCAAGAGTATCCAGCTCTTCATCCTGTTCCCTATTCTTCTCTCTAATGTCAGAAAGGTCAATACTAACGTTTCCAGCCGTCGCAAAGGCGTTCTGGTCAGGATAACCATAAAACTCAAGATGTCTTATTATTTTCCTTTTAGCCATTGTTGTAAGTTATATTAAAAAATTACGTAATTTTATCTTTAATAATAAATAGTTAAATACACGGAAAAACTAGTCAAAAGAAGTTTTAATTCTCTTGAACAACAAGTATAATGTTAAAGAATTATGCTTTAAATTCACTATCATCAACTGGGTAACAATTGATGGTTCTGTACAATACATTTGTACCGAAAAGCGTGTGTGCGTTGTCGAAATAATTACGACCATCATTGTTCACAACCCAATAGACCATATTCTCTGGAGTTACTTGGACACCAATGTAGTCACCTTTTTTTATATCTACACCCAACTCGTCCAAGGTTTCCTGATACACACCAATCGTCAGTTTTCCAGTCTTCATGTATGTACCAAGGTTCTTCGTCTTATCATATGACCTTAGTTCTGGTTCTTCAATCGTATATACACAAGGTATTTCAACTGGAGCCTTATATTCTATTGAACCAGCATCCGTCTCACCGTATACCGCATCAGACTGGGTATTCTGTGCAAGTACTTGATATAGTACAACGGTTTGCCCCATATCTTGCTCAATGTAGTTCTTTCCAACCTCAAGTTCAAAATCAAAACACTCTTTATCATAGAAAAGCGAATTCCTGTTAATGGGAACCCTTCTTGTCTGATTTGCGTTAAATGTTATATTTGCCATAAGTGTATCCTCCTTTATAGATAATATTTGTAATAAACGTCCTTATTAAATCCAGAGTCTAACAACACAATGATTGGTTTTCCGTCTCTATTGACAATTCCGTAGTTATCAATGGAAGTTATATCACCAACACCTGTTTTCCTCAGTTCAACAAGTTCCTTTAACCACCAAGATTTTCTTATGATACGTTCATAAATTTTGTTGGGGGTTGAGCCTCTCTCTGAATATCTTGATTGAATATAACACAGCAGTTCAATCACGGGAATTTCATCCTCCTCCTTGTATCCTTTCAATTTTTTGAAATATTTGTCAAAACCAACCTCTTTATCACCAGGTTTATTCGTTAGTGGTTGTTTCATTGTATGCTGTCGGTAAACACCATAAAACGGCATTCCTAGGTATTTTTCAAAATCCGTTTCCGTGGCTGGTAATACACTCTCACACACAATAAACTGAAAATCTTCATCATGGTAGAATATCCTTGGAAGAAGTGGTGAATCTACCTTCATGTAAAGGTCGTATTCTGCTTTATTTTGTGCGATTCCAGCATCCCATAAACCATTACCGTTATAAGCAAGTTTAAGTATCATATTATCATTTAACGTAAAAGTACATCTTGACGAGCCATAATCCTGCATCCTTCCAAGATACTCTTCACAGTATTTAACCTGAGCTTTACTATTGTCTTCTCCAGAGAATTGTCCATGTCCTATCATTGAAAGATTCTCCAACGAAAACCCTTCCATATACGCCTCAAATAACCTGTTTTTCTGTTCTTCTTTTATTATAATTCTCATTTAAAACCATTTATTAAATATAAATATCAAGCGCACACCTATTCTTGCATAACAACTATTGATTATAAGCCGATTATCATTATATTTTATAAGATGAGTAAATCATTGAAAAAAGTACAAGAAGCATACGGTGCCCTGAAAAAATACACAGGAGACAACCCATATATCATAGACCTCAAAAACGATGTGTTTGCATACCGAATAAAAACACTCAACGATTTTGAGGTGGAATATGTTTTGTCCAATCACGAAAAAGAGGCGCTTAAGGTATATAAGGTGGTCAAGGTAGCCGATTGGTGGGGAGATAAGATGAAAGAGGAATGGAATATTGACTTCACCCCAAAAAAGATAAAGATAACGTGGTTTCTTGGTGAAACAGATACAATTTATCATTTCTTCTGTATTTACAGAAAGTCGCAAGAAAAGGCAATTGAAGTATTTGCACCTAAGAATGCAATATTAACCAATTTCCTAATTGAAGGCTGGGAAACAAAAGAGATTGATTTTACACCATATAACGAGCGTTCTGGACGCATGCTTTATCCGCACCAGGAAAACGCCATTAAGTTCCTTACAACAAGAAAGAAAGCCATTCTTGCGCTTGATATGGGTTATGGTAAGACAGCCACGGCAATTGTGTCAGCACTTGAAGGAAAATATGAACACGTGTTAATAGTCTGCCCAGCGTCAATTAAATTAAATTGGAAGAACGAAATAATGAGGTATGCTGATGAGGACTCCATTACGATAGTTGAAGGTAATAAATGGAAAGATAATAAGTTTACAATCATCAATTATGACATTCTTGATAATTTCTACACCGTTCCAATGCAAAAAATAAAGCAAAAGGAACTTAATCTTGATGATGATGGAAACATTGTCACAGAATATAAGGAGAAAGAGGTTGTTTCAAGAAAGAAAGTCATCATTGACAAGGCAATGTCAGAAAGTCAGCTTTATCAGGCAAAATATGACCTCATAATCATTGACGAGGCGCATCGTCTGTCAAACAATTCGTCAGGAAGATTCAAAATCATGTCAGACTTGATTAAAAGAAGCAACCCACGAGGTATTTTTGAATTAACTGGAACGATGATAACAAACTCATCAAAAAACCTTTACAACCTGTTAAAACTTATTGACGTACCGATTACAAAAGACTGGGAATATTACATGACAAGATATTGCGGCATGGAAATATTCTTTAAGAAGGGTGAAAGGAATGCTCTGACGAAAATGTTCTGTCAAAAAAAAGACAAGAAAGACTGGTATGAGCTTACCAATAAGGAAAAGGAAGAACTTAATGAAATGCTTAAAAAGAAATGCAAAAAGATTTTCATACCAGGAGAAGATACCAACATGGAAGAACTGAAGGAAATCATAAAGCCTTATTACATGAGGAGGCTCAAGGAGGAACTTCCAAACATGGTAAACAAGACCGTGAAATACTTGCATTATGAAATGACAGATGAAGAAACCAATTCTTATAACAACCTGTGGGACGAATATGTGAAACTAAAGGAAGACCCAGAAAAATCAGAGAAATACAAAAAGCTTGAGGAAACAAGTCTGCTAAGACAATGGCTTGCTGACAAGATGATTGAAAGGACGGTATCACTTGTAAGAAAGTGTGTTGAACTAGGTCATAAGGTTGTGGTATTTTGCGCATATGACAATGAAATAAATAAATTCAGAAAAGAATTTGGTGACATTGCAGTATATCACAACGGAAAATTGACAATGAAGAAAAAGGACGAAGCCGTTGAAAAATTCCAGAACGATGACAACATCAAGGTATTCATTGGAAATATCATATCAGCCTCAGTTGGACTTACTTTAACAGCAGGTGATGTTGTTGTGTTCAATAATTTTAGCTTCGTGCCGAGTGACAACCTGCAAGCGGAAGACAGAATCCATAGAATTGGGCAAACAAAACCTTGCACAATATATTACCAATCATTTAACAACACTTATTATGATAAGATGCTTGAGATAATACATGACAAACAAGAGGTCATTGATAAAATAATAGTACCAGAAAAGGATAAATAGTTTATGAGATTCAATGTACTGGACAAAGAAATTTACAAAAAGGGGCTGAAAGGGGATTTAACCGTTGAAGAAATTGATAAACTCCCAGGTGAATATGACCACTTGAAACAAATATTTAAACGCAAATCAACGTTTAAATCGAGCATGAAAATGTTTGATAGCATTGATGGGGAAATCACAGCGAAGGGGTTTTCTGGTCAACTTACACACGATAAAATTGACAAGCTTCCAAATGAATATGACAAGGTTAAAGACTTGTTCCATGAATGGACAACATTTATGAATTATGATAACGAACTCCCAAAACTCAATAGGTTGATTAGGGAATTCAAGGTTGCGAAGAAAATCACCAGCATGTCACCAAAGAATGGTAGCTGGCTTTCGATACCCAAATTGATAAATGGATTGAGAGGTTCCAGAAATATTGGTTCCCCGTATACAGAGGATGACGTGACACCTCAAGAGGAAATAGATGAAATGCTGGTGCCTTCACCTGGGTCACCAAACGACCCAGATTGGTTCCATAAGTGCGCAATAAACAACAAAAAATATTGTAAATTACAAATAAGAAGAAAAAGATAAATAACCATGAATTTTGAATTTGAACCAAAGAGAATTAAGTTCATGAGGTATGAACTCAACGAGAATAAGATAGCTGAGTTCACCATTGAAAATGGAATCATCGTTGACGTAAACGTTCTTGAGAAATCTGTTGTCGAGGAGAAAATTTCAGAAATGAAGGAGTACGATGATACGGTCAAGAAGATTCTTGATATTATGTCAAAAGACAAAGAATTAAATGAATACGTAAGGAACAGGAGAGAAGAACTTTGCAAAAACATACTTCAATACAACCGTAAATGGGTTGTATCACCAGAAGAGGAAAAAGGTGCAATAGAGGAGTTTTTGAAACAAAACAAAGAAGGCTATTCTACCAACGATAATGCTAATTGTGCGAAATAGGAGAATCATGGCAATAAATAAGAATATTTATAGAAACGGAGTAAGGGGTCTATTATCACACTATGAAATAAATAGCCTACCAGAAGATTACGAAATGCATAAATCAATGTTTCGACATGCAACAGAATTAAAAGAGAAAAGGGACGAGGAAAAGAGAAAAGAAAATAAAATTTTAAAAACGTTAAAATTTTTCTTTATTTAAAATGGAAGAAGAAGTAAAGCTTTGTTTCATCAACCTAATAGGCAAGGAAAATGATGAGTACTATAGGTACGAGTTTATTTTTACCGATAATATTGATGAGGTTTTCGGGGAAGATTTCGACCAAATGCCTGCATGTTTGGTGAACGACTTAATGGTGTCTGATGAATACATCACTGAGATTCATGTTGTTAAGACAAAAATAAGATTGAAGCTTGCTCAGGATTCATGCTGCTTCGCAATGAGTGATTTTTATGACGGAATTTGTTCTCTGGGTTATGAAGATATTTCAGAATACGACGCATACCCCGATGATGGAAGGTTGTTCTTTTTCTTTGGTGAAACCATATCTGAGGTAAGCAGGAAATTAGCCATGAAACATATAGTAATGCTATGATTGAACCAAAATTTAAAAAGGGAGATTACATAATCAACAGGTCAGCTGGAGATGTTGCAATAGTTAAGGGAATAACCAAGAAAGGGTATTACCAGTTCAAGGCGTATCTTGGTGGAATGTTCGGATGGCTGGATATGAATGGACATGAGCTACAGGTAAATTACCAGAAGTTCTATGATTTGTGTACGGACGAAGAAAAGAAAAAGATAGATGACGCAATAAAAGAAAATGAGCAGTCAAACAAATGACTGCTCAATTTTTTGGTAAATTTTCTTTATTTATTTCTTACCATTATCAACTAAAACTTTGTCTGCCTCTAGAAACACTTTTTTCATGAACTCATATATGGGAGATGTTGGATGGTCAGCGTATTTCTTCAGTCCTTCAATTGCAGTCTCTCTAATTTTTCCAATAATCGGTTCATGCTGGATGACTTCGCTGGCATGCATTGCCTTCTCCTCTTCGCTTTCGCCTTCTTGGTTATCATGGGCTCTCATCTCATCCTCATAATAACCACCATCTTCGTGTTCCATGTCGCCATTTTTCATCGGCATGTCCTCATTGCCATACATGCTGGAATCAGACAGCTGTTGGTCAAGCTCCTGAAATTCTCTTATCAATTGTCTAAAACTCTTATTCATACCTATTCTGTTTTTCTATATAAATATTTCGAAGCTACTAATTGTTGTACCTGTCTTGTGCGTTTTTCTTAAACGTCTCATTAAGCCTGTTTGTGAAATCACTAAATTGTTTCTTTGCCTCGGCATACATTTCACCCTCGTCTTCAATCTGTTGCAAGCCCCTGTCGTAGACATCTTCGGCGCCAACCATTTTTGCAATATCCTTACCAGTGAAATTTACCTCATTTAAATACTCTTTACCTTCTTTCATCATATTCCTTCTGTTCTTAATTTTTTCGTTTGTTTTGTTAATTATAAAGTCAGCTACCTTTGCAACCGTATCAAAGGCATGAACCGCATTCTTTTCATCCATACCCCAAATTGCTGCATAATTAATGGCTTCCCTTATATTATAACCATAAAATTTACATACAATCCAAGCCGTAAGTTCTGCCTGTTGTTCAACAAAACCCCTTCCCTCTGGTCTGCCGAAGTAGAATTGACTAAACTCTGGGTGTTTCTTGTCCTGTAGATATTTCTGATGAAGTAACTCATGCGCAAATTCATGGCATACGGTCATAAGAAAATTAGAGTTTTGTTTTGCACTGTCAAGAACTTCAATATTTCCACTCTTAGATACTCCAAGTGCACCACCAAGAGTGCTTGTCTTAGAAACATTAACCCCAGAATCTCTTACAACTTCAAGAAGACACTCAATCTTCTCTTTAACGGCTTGTGTCTCGTTTCCACTGTCATTATACCAATCAACCTTCGCATTCGGGTCTCCTACCACATCTTCCTTATCTTGCATCTGTTCAGTAAACCTGACATCAAAGAAATAGAAACCGAACTTAAATGATACATCGCCATTGGTCTGCTTAAGATAATGGTCAAGCTTATCCTTGTCACCAGGAGTCATTTCGCTCTCATCTGCGATATTATGAGCTCTCATCCACTCAGCTTTCGCCTTAGCTTTTGCTTCCCTTCCTTTAAAGGTTTTATCACCTCCTACTGGTATGTACATTCCTATCGCTGGAGAATTTGGTTTCACCGTTCTGTTCATCTTCTCCCACGCCGTTCTACTCTTTACCATGGTAGCCTCTCTATCTTGACACCAGATAAGAATTGTGTTTAATAGAGAATACTGATACCCTTGTGCTTGCCTTGCCTTGATAATTGGCATCATCAATGCCTGGAAGTCCGCACTGTTCATTGTATTGACAAGCTGTGTCTTGAAATCAAGAATTTTGCTCTTAATTTCCTCCTTTGTCATGTAGGCGTTATTTGCTGCCTCAATTTCCTCATCTGTATCACTTGTGTCAAGGAGTTTCAAAATTTTATCAAGCACAGAAATCACGGTTCTTGAATCATCATTTCCTTTATCCTGCTCCTTTGACATAAGAAATTCAATGGCTGGCTTGACCATTGTCTTTATGATTGTATCCATTCTGCCCCTATCAGGAGAAGCGTACCAACCCCATGTCCTAAGTGAATTAATCCACTTAGCACCAAAGTTTTTCATTTCCTCCTTATATGGATATGTAGAGTCGGTATCATCGCCAGTAACAAGTATTACATTAGTGGTTGTACCATCTTTTTTTCTGAATGGTTTTACGTCAAAACTAAACATTTGTTTTTCCTATTGAATCTAATTTTATTTTCTTTATCTGGGCAGGACAGTGATAAGTATTTCTTCTCGGATTGGCATTGTCAGCAGACCGCTTGGATACGTATATGAATCGTTCTTTATGCTACCACTGAAGTTGATATCAAATATACCCCTATATGTTCCAGCCTCCTTTGTATCTCTTTCTTTCCAATCGTAGCATATAAGATAATTCTCCGTGCAGGTATCATCCTCACGGAGTTTAATATATGCCTTAGCCTTTGCCACTTTTGTGACATTGGTATCTATATTAATCATTGTAAAGGTAATGTCAGCCCCTTGTACGCATTCATGGAACTTATTAAAAGTATGACGTCCATCTTCTATAAGTTCCATCTGTATTCTGGGAAGAACTGCACCCTGCTTGATGTAAAAATATTGCATTTGTAAAATATTTTCATTTAATTTCTCTCGATACCGTGACTTTTATAAACGGAATATGGGTCATTTGGGTTCTTATAAACAGCGATAAGACCCTCTATAAACGGTCTTAAGACCTGTTCCTTGTCACTTCCGTTCACCAAATGTATGGCAACCTCCTCTCCAAGGGCATGAAGCGAATCACTGTCCGAACCCATACCGTTGATTAATTGTGCAATGTTGACCCCATATTCTTCAAGACCGCCATTACCTTCATCTGAAAAATGGTCATATTCATATCTGTCATCAACCCATCCTTCATTAAGTACGTTTTTTACTGATTCCCTGATTATATCATGAAGGTCGGACTCTGTCAGCCTTATTATATTTTCCTCCACCTTTTCTGGAAGGTTGTTATGTTTCGTCTTTGCAAAATCCTTGACATCGCTGTCTGACATACTGTCAGCGGCTTTCTTTATTTTTTTGCCTGGGTTTTTCAATTCACCTTTCTTGTATGCGTCAACCATACCGAAAAACCTCTGCTGTGATTTACTTTTACTTGGCATAATATGTGATTTTTTATATAAATATCATTTCTCTTCAAAAGTAAAAATCATTTTTTTATCACTATACCCTTTATCTCCTTCTTCTATTGAGAGTGGAACGTTTATATTGTTTCCAACATTAAGTTCGAATCCAATCATTTCATCATCAGCCAATCCCCAACAGAAATATTCAAGCGCCTCATCCCTTGTCAA
>Ga0256404_1013104_pt1 | contig 10588 bp, 8 predicted proteins | sample RumenRJG_01DNA_FD_185990 | JGI IMG/M metagenome (GOLD analysis project Ga0256404, IMG submission 185990) | Bovine rumen microbial communities from Lethbridge, Alberta, Canada - RJG_01 | ecosystem: Host-associated > Mammals > Digestive system > Stomach > Rumen | place: Canada: Alberta | collected...
ACACAGTGCTGGACCACGGCCTTGAGGGATGGACAGAGGAAGAACTGAAAAACATGCTGAGATTTGCCAATGCAGCGGCTTCTATTGTAACGACCAGGAAGGGCGCACTAAGGGTGATGCCTGAAGAGGAAGAAGTGAGGAAACTGCTCCGGGAGCAGAACTAGCTGAATGATCCGCCTCCTTGCAGGGTGGCAGAACGGGGATGGAACCATGAAGGAAACCACATTCGAAGAGCGGCTGGCACAACGATCTGACGAGATGAAATGGCTCTATATGGAGCTTTACGATGACCAGCACGCATACGAGTACTTTGTTGAAATGATACGCAGGTGCTATGAAAAAAGGTCCCTGACACTCAGAGAATGGGATGATTTCCGGACTATTGCCGATGACTGGTACCGGGGCGGAGAGCTGCTGGGATACATGGTTTATACTGAGCAGTTTGCCGGCAATCTGGAGGGCGTGAGGGAGCACCTGGAATATCTGCGGGAACTGGGGGTGAACTATCTCCACCTCATGCCCCTGCTGGAAAGCCCGGAAGGAAAAAGCGACGGTGGATACGCTGTTTCCGATTTCTGGAAGGTGGAGCCGGCACTGGGAACAATGGAAGATCTGGGAAATTTGTCAGATGCCTGCCACAGAAAGGGCATCTGTGTGTGCCTGGATTTCGTCATGAATCACACCAGCGATGAACATGAATGGGCCCGCCGGGCCAAGAATGGAGAGAAAGAGTTTCAGGACCGCTACTTCTTCTATGACAACTGGGATATACCAAATGCCTATGAAGAAACGGTGCCTCAGGTTTTCCCTCAAACCGCGCCGGGGAATTTCTCCTGGTGCCCTGAGGCCGGTAAAGTGGTCATGACCACGTTTCATCCATATCAGTGGGATCTGAACTACCACAATTCAACTGTTTTCAACGATATGACTGAGGCCATGCTGAACCTCTGCAATCACGGAGTGGATATTATCCGGCTGGATGCAGTGCCCTACATCTGGAAGGAGCTGGGAACGACCTGCAGGAACCTGCCGAAGGTTCACACTCTCGTAAGGCTTATGCGGCTGGCTGCGGAGATTGCCGCTCCCGGTACTCTTCTCCTTGGAGAGGTAGTAATGGAGCCTTCCAAGGTAGTTCCTTATTTCGGGCCGGTGGAAAAGCCGGAATGTCACATGCTGTATAACGTAACCACCATGGCCAGCACGTGGCATACAGTGGCCACCCGGGATGTGAGGCTCCTCAGGCATCAGCTGGATTCAGTGTTCAGTCTGCCCAAGGAATATGTATTCCTCAATTATCTAAGATGTCACGATGACATAGGCTGGGGGCTGGACTACGACTTTCTGGGGCAGTTCGGAATGCAGGAAGTCCCTCACAAAAAATATCTTAATGATTATCTGTGCGGCAACTGGGAAGGAAGCGACGCCAGAGGCGAGAGATATAACGATGATCCGGTACACGGAGATGCCAGGCTGTGCGGAACCACGGCGTCTCTTTGCGGCATCGAAGCGGCGGAATATGAGAACGATCAGTGGAAGCTTGACCGCGGGATCACACAGGATCTTATGCTCCACGCCTTCCTCCTGACCCAGAGCGGCATTCCTGTAATATACAGCGGTGACGAGCTGGGACAGAAAAACGATTATTCCTACCATGAGGATCCTCTGAAATGGGATGATTCCCGCTTCCTTCACAGGGGAAAAATGATATGGGAGGATGCAGCTAAGCGAAATGACCGGGATACAAGGCCGGGCAGGATCTTCCAGATGATAAGGAAACTGGTGGATCTCCGGTCTAAGTATGACGTATTCCACTCGGCAGCAGATGTGTGGACCCTTGAGCCATACAATGATCACATTCTTGGAATCGGCCGCTATTATAAGGGAGAAAAGCTGCTTGCCCTGTTTAATTTCAGCGATTTTGATGAAACTGCCTGGATAAATGAAGAAGGCTCATGGACCGATCTGATCACCGGAGAGACCAGAGAAGGGAAGGCTGTTGGAATTCCTTCAAAGAATTTTGTCTGGCTCTTCAGGAAATTCTGAGAGGGAGGCGGCAATGAAACTGATTTTTCTTGATATTGATGGAACTCTTACGGAACCAGGCAGCATGGTTCCCCCTGACAGCGCAGTGGAGGCTATCAGGAAAACCAGGGAAAAAGGAAACCGTGTTTTTCTGTGTACCGGCAGAAACCGGGGAATGGCGGCGCCTCTCATGAAATACGGTATGGATGGAATGGTGTCGCTGGCAGGCGGGTTCGTTACAGCATTTGATGAAGTGCTTTATGATTGCCCTATGGACCACGGACTCTTCCAGAGAACTCTGAAAATCCTTCATGAAGACGGCGTTTTCTGCACTGTGGAGTGCCGGGATGAATCTTTCTGCGATCCTGATATTGGAATCCTCATTGACGGTGCAGAGAGGGGAAACAGTGAGCTGGAACGCTGGAGGAAAATGATAAACGAAAACCTGAACATCCGGCCACTGGAAGAATATGAAGGACAGCCGGTCTATAAGATCGTTGTGATGTACACAGACCAGGAGCAAATCAGAAGAGCTGAGGAGCTGGCCGGAAAAGATTTCGATTTCGTTATGCAGCAGGATGTTCAGGGTGTGCACAACGGAGAGCTGATAAACAGGGCCTATGATAAAGGCCGGGGCATATTACGCGTCTGCAGTTACACAGGAGTTCCTGTTAGTGAAACTTTCGGTTTTGGAGACAGCATGAACGACCTGTCTATGATCGAAACCGTGGGAACCAGTATTTGTATGGCAAACGGCGATCCCCGGCTTAAAGAACGGTGTGATATGGTCTGCCCTTCAGTAACTGAGGACGGCTTATATAAGGCCTTCAGCGACCTGGGGCTCATATGAAAAAGGTGGTACGGCGCTTCGGAATCTGCCGCAGCGTCTTCACGATAGTACGAAACGGGGGAATGTTTTATGGCACTGGACTACAGAAAGTGCGCTGAGGAAATCTTCAGCCATCTGGGCGGAAGAGACAACATTATCAGCGCTGCCCACTGCGCCACTCGTCTCCGGCTGGTCATAGCAGACAACAGCAAGGTAGACGCCAAGGCATTGGAAGATGTGGAAGGCGTAAAAGGCATGTTTAATTCCAATGGACAGCTTCAACTGATCATCGGCACGGGAACTGTAAACAAGGTATACGAGGAGTTCCTGGCAGTCAGCGGAATGTCAGCGGCTACCAAGGCAGATGTAAAGGCAGCAGCAGCAGCCCGACAGCCACTGCCAAAGAGGCTTATCAAAACTCTGGGAGATGTATTCGTTCCGATTCTTCCGGCCATTGTGGCTTCAGGTCTGATGATGGGTCTGGTGGAGGCTCTTGGAAAAGCTTTTCCATCTTTTAACGGCTCGGACTGGTACCAGTTCCTGGATCTGGTTTCAGGTGCGGCCTTCGCCTACCTGCCAGTAATCATAGCCATCAGCGCAGCCAGGGTTTTCGGAGGAAATATTTTCCTGGGCGGCGTTATAGGGCTTTGTATGATCCATTCAGGACTGATAAACGCCTGGACCGTAGCAGGAATGGATCCGGGAGACATACCGGTGTGGCATCTGCTGTTCTTCAACGTCAAGGCAGTAGGTTATCAGGGTCACGTAATTCCGGTAATAATTGCTGTCTGGATCATGTGTAAACTGGAAAACTGGCTTCACAAACATGTACCGGAGATGCTTGACTTGTTCATTACACCTTTGGTAACTGTTCTGGTAACGGCATTCCTGACCTTCACTATAATTGGTCCGATTTTCTCAACAGCAGAAACCTATGTGCTCGAGGGAGCAAAAACTCTGATCACCGTTGGACATGGTGCAGGGGCAGCCGTCATGGGTGCAGTATATCCTATTACTGTGGTCATGGGTCTCCATCACATGTATAACGTAATTGAGGCAGGGCTGCTGGCGGAAAAAGGCGGGCTGAACATATGGATGCCAATTGCTTCTGCAGCTAATTTTGCCCAGTTCGGAGCCTGCCTTGCTGTAGCTGTAAAAGCCCGCAACAGGAAGACAAAGGCCGTTGCCCTGCCATCGGCGCTGTCCGCTTCCCTGGGCATTACGGAACCAGCTATTTTCGGAGTCAATCTCCGCTTCATGAAACCTTTCATCTGCGGCATGATAGGAGGCGCCTGCGGAGCCCTCTTCGGGTCCATATCACACATCGGCGCCAAGGCCTATGGAGTTACGGGAATCCCGGGGCTTCTGACTATTAATCATATTGGAAAATATGCTGTTCTTCTGGCCATAGCCGGCGGTGTTGCCTTCTGTCTGACTATGGTAGTATGGAAGGAAGATGAAGAGGATAAGGAAAAAACCAAAGAAGAGCTGGTTGAAGAGGATGCAGGCGGGGATGTGCCTGAGAACACTGAGATGCCCGTTGTTATTTCCTGCAGTGCCGGCGAGCTTAAGGCACCTGCTTATGGACAGATTATTCCTCAGAAGGACATTCCGGATCAGACCTTTGCAGAAGGAATCCTGGGTGAAGGTGTTGGAATTCAGCCGGAACTGGGCGTTGTGCTGGCACCTTGTGATGGTGTGGTAAGCTCTGTGGCAGATTCTAAACATGCCATCGGTATTACCGGACCTGAAGACATGGAAGTTCTGATTCATGTGGGTGTTGAAACGGTCAGCATGAAAGGTGAAGGCTTCCGGCCTCTGGTTAATGAGGATGAAGAAGTTAAGGCAGGACAGAAGATCATGGAGTTCGACCGGGATAAAATAAAGGCGGCAGGACATCCTGATGTTGTTGTTTTCCTGCTTACCAACAGTGACGAATACGAAGACGTGAAACTTGGCGCTGATGCAGGTGCCAACGCAGAGGCGTAGCCAAATAATCCAAAAGTTCAACAACGTTGAAAAAACGAAGATTAATATTTCAAAAGGAGGAACTTAAAATGAAGGAATTTGAACTCACAATTACAGATGAAAACGGTCTTCACGCACGTCCTGCAGGTGTTGTAGTAAAAGTTGCAAAAAAATATGCCAGCTCCGTTACCATTCAGTCCGGGGAAAAGGAATGCGATATGAAGAAGCCAATCAAGGTAATGGGACTTGGTGTGGTAAAAGGTGATGTTGTGAAAGTGACAGTTACCGGTGATGATGAAGAGGAAGCTGCAGAGGCTATCCGCCAGGCATTTATCGATAATAAGCTGGCATAGCCTGAAGTCCGGATTTATGCTGCCGGCGTTACGGCGGCCAGCTGTTGCCCGGCAGAGGTGCTTATTTCTGTGCGCTGCCGGATGTGCATAAAGGGAGGAAGAATAAATGCTGACTGCAACAGGTAAGAGCATCGTCAGCGGTATCGCTGTAGGTAATATTAAGATATACCGCAAACCGGACCGTTCCATATCCGATGCTTTAGTAGAGGACCGGGAGGCGGAACTTAAGCGTTTTGAAGATGCTGTGGAAACTGTCATAGACCAGCAGAATGATCTGTATGACAAAGCTGTGGAAGAAGCCGGAGAAGATAATGCAGCGATCTTTCAGGTCCACGCCATGATGATGGAGGATGATGATCTGCTGGATGCTGTGAAGGACTGCATCAAGGAAGAAGGCCACAGTGCAGAGTACGCTGTTCGCCAGAGCTTCGAAGATGTGGCTCATATGTTCGAGGAAATGGAAAATGAATATATGAGAGCCCGCAGTTCCGACATAAGAGACCTGGAAAATGCCACTTTGGATGTTCTGATGGGAATCGGTCCTGAGGGCCTCCAGGGAACGGAACCTTCCATACTTGTAGCTGATGATCTGGCTCCGTCAGAGACCATCAGCCTGGACAAGTCTTTGATTCTAGGCATTGTAACAAAGGGAGGCAGCACCACGAGCCATACTGCAATTCTGGCTCGTACAATGAACATCCCTACAGTAATTCAGTGCCAGGAGATTGATGACACCTGGGATGGAATGACGGCGGTAGTAGATGGATACAATTCCAGCATTTATGTAAATCCGACGGCTGACATCCTGAAGGTGATGCTTGAACGTCAGGAACAGGACAAAAAGGAAGAAGCTCTGCTGAAGGATCTGAAAGGTAAGGAAAGCGTAACCGTAGACGGCAGGAAAATCAAGATTTACGCCAACATAGGCGGACCTGAGGATGTGGAAGCTGTTCTGGAAAATGATGCAGAAGGAGTTGGCCTTTTCCGCTCTGAATTTGTCTATCTGAATACCAAGGGCAATCCGCCCTCAGAAGAAGAGCAGTTCAACGCTTATAAAGAAGTCCTTGAGGCTCTGGCTCCACGGAAAGTTGTAATCAGAACCTGTGATATCGGTGCAGATAAACAGGTGGGATACATGAATCTTGACCAGGAAGCCAACCCTGCCATGGGATTCAGGGCTATCCGGATCTGCCTGACAAGGAAGGACTTTTTCAAAACTCAGCTGAGAGCCCTTCTCAGGGCTTCTGCCTATGGCAACCTTGCAGTGATGTTCCCTATGATAATCAGCGTGCGGGAACTGGTTTCTGCCAGGGAGCTGATGGATGAGTGCCGGAAAGAACTGGAACAGGAAGGAGTACCAACGGGACCGGTAGAAGTTGGAATCATGGTAGAGACGCCGGCGGCAGTACTGATTGCCGATGACCTGGCAGAACATTGCGATTTCTTCTCTATCGGTACAAACGACCTGACTCAGTACACTCTGGCTGTGGACCGGCAGAATGACAAGCTGGATCCATTCCTGGATACCCATCATCCCGCAGTACTGAAAGAAATAAAAGAAACTGTAGAGGCCGGACACCGCCACGGCATCTGGGTTGGAATCTGCGGAGAACTGGGGGCAGACCGGGAACTGACCGATCAGTTCCTGCGCATGGGAGTAGACGAACTGTCTGTTAATCCGAAATCTGTACTGAAAGTCCGCAAGGTTGTACGGGGGCTGGATCTAAGCCTTCCAGAGAAAGTGGAAGAAGAAAATTTCCATTAATAACAGTGATTAATGGCCGCTGCATTATTTCAGAATGCAGCGGCCTTAAAACTGTAATACGCCTATCAAAAAAACATGAGTTTTACACAGCGAGAAATCCTTTTTTAAAATCCCAGGGTTAAGTACAACACGTACAATAAAAAGCGCTGCATGCTGGCAGCGCTCTCAATATTCTATTACTCAAATTTCTTGTACATTTCTTTCCTGAATGCAGGATCTTCAATTGCCCGTGTCAGGTCATCAAGGCGGCCCTCATCGGCAAACTTCTTTGCCAGGGTCAGGGCTTTAACCTCACCATCGGCAAATCCTTTCTCCCAGGCTGCCTGCTCTTCTTCAGCAAGAGTTTCATCTTCCAGAAAATCTGAATAGCTCTCAAAAGTCTTGATATCCATAATATGCCTCCTTTTAGTCCTACTGCACGTTGTTATCCGTCCTTGTAATACTAAACAGGATGTATGCACGTGTATCTTCTATCTTCACTGCAACTGCATTGTAGTCTTATGAACCGCTAATATCAAGGGGAATGGCGGAATAAAATCAGATTTTATTCCGCCATTCCCCTTGTGAACCCCGGAAAAATCCGGCTGACTGATTAACGCCTATTTTCCGTAGCTGTAGAATCCCTTTCCTGCGTTGATTCCGGTTTCGCCCTTGTCAACTTTCTCTTTCAGAAGGTCGCCGATCTTGCGGATGACGGAATCTTCTTTTTTGTATTCAGAATTCAGAGTAACGATATTGTAAGCTGTTTCCAGACCTACTATGTCAAGGATTTTGAAAGGCCCTACAGGAGCGCCTGTTCCCAGCTGCCATGTTTTGTCGATGGTTTCTGGATCTGCCACACCCTTTGCCCACAGTGCTTCAGCTGCGTTGAGGAAAGGAACCAGCATGGAGTTCAGAATGTAACCAGGCTGCTCTTTGTGGAGCTCCAGTGGAATCATGTTGATTTCGTCAGCAAATTCCACTGCCTCCTTGAAGCTTTCAGGGCTTGTACCAGCGTGTCCCATTACTTCGCCGGTGTTGTTTTTCCAGATGGAGTTTGCAAAGTGAAGAGCCAGATATCTGTCGGGTCTTCCGGTTTTATCTGCAAACATGCTTGGAAGAAGAGTGGATGTATTGGTGAGAAGGAGTGTTTTCTCGTCCAGGAGATCCTTCATCTTTGCGTAGATGTTCTTCTTGGCTTCAGGATCCTCGGACATGGCCTCGATTACCACGTCAGCGCCGGAAAGGGCTTCTTTCATGTCCAGAGTGATGTGAAGATGGTTTTCAAAATTGTCTTTTGCTGTTGCTTCAAGCTGGTCGATGGTTTCAGAGGTGATTCCCTCCCAGTTCCTGATCAGACCCTTCGGATAGAGATATCCGCCCATTGGATTGCCGATCAGGGCTCTGGCACCATTAAGATCAGCCAGCATGGCCTCTTCATAATGTTTTACCTTAGGCTCAGTTCTGCCAATAGATCCCTGGCTTCTAAGCCAGATTGTTGTATCGTGACCGGTGTATGCGCTCATCAGAGCAATCTGTGTTCCCAGTACGCCGCCGCCTATTACAGTTACCTTTGAAAACTTCATATTGGTACCTCCTGTATATAACTGCCTCAGGTTACGGTTTTGCAACCGGACCGAAGCATTTAAGGATCTTTTTTGTTCAATGTTTACCTTTACGTATAGTATAACATCGAATCCCGAAAGTTCAAGATGCTTAACCGATGTTTAAGTATTTGTACACCAGATGTCAGCAGGCAAACATCTGGTAATCATCGGATAATCTGTGGGCAGATATCCAATAACCATCCGGCAATAAACTGTCAATTGGTAAAACATACACTAATTCACCTTAATGGGAATAGTTCTTTGTGTTAACATAACAGAGAATCTTAAAACAACTCTATGGAAACAAAACTCTATGGGAAAAAGTTCAGATCCCCTAAGGCCAGGGAAACAGACCTGCCGGTTCTGATACTCATATCATATAAAGTGAAAGGTAATGGTATTATTGATGAGAAAAACAAAGATTATCTGCACTCTGGGGCCTGCCTCCAGAAGCCCGGAAATGATAAGGAAGCTCTTTGAGGCAGGAATGAATGTGGGAAGAATGAACATGTCCCACGGATCTCACCAGGATCATCACGAGAATATTGAAACCTTCAGGAAGGTGAGAGACCAGCTGGGGATTCCGGCAGCAGTACTCCTTGATACGAAGGGGCCGGAGATCCGCATCGGCACCTTCAAGGAGGGGCCGGTAGAGCTGGCGGAGGGCAGTGAGTTCACCCTCACAGCAGAAGAGGTTCAGGGAGACGAAAAACGGGTCTCCGTTTCCTATAAAAACCTGCCGAGGGAACTGAAATCCGGAGACAAGGTCCTCATTAACGATGGAATGATCGTCCTTGAAGTAAAGAAGACCACAGATACCGACCTGATCTGTTCGGTAGTTCACGGCGGGACACTTTCAGACAGAAAGGGCGTCAACATTCCAGGGGTGGACATCAAGATGGAATACCTGTCAGCCCAGGACAAAAGTGATCTGCTTTTTGGAATTGAAGAAGATGTGGATTATGTGGCCGCTTCTTTCATGAGGTCCGCAGATGACGCCCGGGCCATAAGAAATTTTCTCGATGAAAACGGCGGAAGCAAGATTAAAGTAATAGCAAAGATTGAAAGCACCCAGGGAGTGGACAACTTCGAGGAGATACTTCCTCTGGTTAACGGCATCATGATCGCCAGAGGAGATATGGGCGTTGAAGTGGATTACGTCCTCCTTCCAGGCATTCAGAAAAAGTTTATCCGCCGGTGCGTAGAAGAAGGCAAGCTTGTAATTACGGCAACGCAAATGCTGGAGTCGATGATTACCAATCCCGTTCCCACAAGAGCCGAGATCAACGATGTGGCCAACGCTGTTTTTGACGGAACCAGCGCCGTAATGCTTTCCGGTGAAAGTGCAGCAGGAAAATACCCTGCAGAGGCTGTGCGTACCATGGCTGAAATCTGCCTCCAGGCCGAGGCTGACCACGAGAAGCTGCCTAAGGTTCCAGTAGGCTACGCCATGAATGCTGACGATATAACCAACGCCGTCAGCCGGGCAGCCGCATCTCTTGCAAAAGACGTAAATGCCAGCGTAATAATAGCTGTTACCACCTCAGGCCGCACTGCAGCCAGAATGTCCAAGTATCAGCCGGAGGTTCCTGTGGTTGGAGCAACTCACGACCTGAAGGTATACCATCAGATGGCTCTTTTCCGAGGCGTTCTGCCCATGATCAGGGAGAACCATATGGTGATGGAAGAACTTTTCGACCACTGCGTGGCCAGGGCTCAGGAAGAGGGTTATGCAAAAAAAGGAGACCGGGTGGTCCTCAGTGCCGGCATTCCGGTAGGTGAAAACAGGACGAACACTGTCCGGGTTTGGAAGATCAATAAATAGCACTACAAATTGTATTTACAAAAACCAGGAGTAAAATGAAATCTAACAAGAACAGTTCTATTAATCCAGACAATAATGAAGCAAATTCAGGAGAAGTTGAAGAAAAACAGAAGCACAGATCAAGGCACCGGAGAAGCAGGCTGATATGGACCCTGGTGATTCTGGCATGCCTGGTGATTCTGGCAATTGAAATCAACCAGAGAACAGTATATGAAGCTGACACAGATGCCCATACTGCTC
>Ga0256404_1013105_pt1 | contig 10588 bp, 15 predicted proteins | sample RumenRJG_01DNA_FD_185990 | JGI IMG/M metagenome (GOLD analysis project Ga0256404, IMG submission 185990) | Bovine rumen microbial communities from Lethbridge, Alberta, Canada - RJG_01 | ecosystem: Host-associated > Mammals > Digestive system > Stomach > Rumen | place: Canada: Alberta | collected...
ATTCCCATGACCATAAATTCAACATCAGGAATTTCATTATAGAGAGTTGTCATAATTTCATTAAGTTTCTGAGCGGTTCTAACACATGCAGAACCCATACTTCCTGTTACATCAAGAGCAAGAATGACAGGAATCGTTGCGGGATGGTCTTCGCCATCACAACATTCACGAATTACATTATATGGATCCAAAGTTGGATGCATACCTTTCTGTTTATAAAAATCCTGCACTCTATTAGAAGTAACATCTCCTGTGGCAAAATTGACAGTTTTACCTGTACTACAAGAATAGCTTACAAAGTCATCTTTATCCCAATTTCCGCTTCCCATTAGTTATCTCCTTTCGGTTCAACTTCTACAACTTCTACTTCAACAGGCTTATCAGCATCTTCTTCAAAATCGAACATTTCGTCAAAGTTAAACATATCTGTAAAATCATTATCTTTTCCGTTGAACATAGACATCATTAACATAGTACCCATTAAGTCATTTCCACCTGTAGGATTTGTCTTATTACCACTCATCATCTCAGACATCATTTTAAATTTCATCATATTCTTCATATTGATTTTTCCGTCTGTCTTACCGAAATTCATCATAGAAACAATCTTTCCGTAGAAAAATGCACTACCCATGAAGAAATGTCTTTCTGGAAGAATCTGTTCAACAACCGAATCTTCATAATTGATGACTGTAATATAAGTGGGATTTACGTCAATAACACATTTAGGAGTTCTTTTTCCGTTCTTACCACTAGCAAGGATAATATCTCCTTTTACTACTTTATTAGTAGGGATAATGAAGAAAAATTCTTCACCGATATTAAAAACAAAATTATCACAATTGATAAGACGTCCCGATTTAGTAGAATATGCTTTATATCCATTCGAAGTTTTAACTGCAATATTACCATTCATATCAAGTCTAACAAGACCTGGCTGAACCTTTCCAAACATACCATTAAAAAATGTATTAGTATCCATGAAATTATTTTCCTTTCTTTTTTTATTATATATATTATAAATTATTTTTTTAAAAAAATCAAATAAATGCGGAAGTCGGTTATACGATGATTTATCTAGTTTAATCAGGATTAACCTGGTTCCCGCATTAATAGTACTGAAATATTGGAGGAACTCTTTTTATATCTTTAATTGAAGATTTTTTCGTTGGTAAAATAGGTGAAAAAACCTATTTTGCAGGATTTTCTTTCTTTTGATATGAATTACAAATTTTCATATCTTCTTTAAAAAAGACAGCCATTTTTTCTTCACAACGAGAAATACCTGGAAGACAATCTTCTTCTGTATAATATTTACAAGATTCACATGTTTTTTTCTTTTCTTTTGATTCTAATTTAGTAACTGTTTCAGCTTTAATATTACCAGTAGCATTACCATTAATAATAACTACTTGGTTTGCTTTTATATTTCCTTTTATATTACCATAAACAACTACAGTTTGAGCTTTTATATCACCATTTATATTACCTTGACTTTTTAAAATCCACTTCCCATCTTTAATATCTCTATTAATCTCACTAACAGGGACTCCATGAAAAGTTGTTGTATAATCTATCATTGTTTATTCCTTTCTTATTGTTTATAAGAAATTATACCATTTATTTTTTAAAAAATCAAATCAATAATACTTTTGGACAAGACTTGACAATCAAAAATTTTTTTGATATAATAAAATATAAGGATGAGAGAAAGGAGTTCCTATAATGCAAGAAAAAGAAGATAACGTTATTCCTACTGAAAATGACGCTGTAGATACATAGGAGTTAAAATTAGATTATACTATCTAGTCACCAGTGGAACGTAATAAATTAGTAAAAAAGATTGTAGAATCCTTACCTCCCTAGAAGTTAACGAATAGATACTTAGAAATATTAGCGGATTATATTATATTTGCAAAAACGAAAGAATAGAGAAAAAAACAAGAGTCTATTAATACTGAAAATAGAATGATAACAATAAATAAACGGTAGACTTCATTTTAGGGACTAGTAGGAAAATTTGAAAATGGAGAAGATGGAGTATATAACTTATTTACAGAAGATAAGAACATCATCTTTACTCCAAAAATTTCAATTACAGAAGAAGATTTGGCGGAGATTCCAGCCTTACGAGAATTACGTGCAGCTATTGAAGAGGTTTAGAAACTTTAGAAAACAGCTCGTGGTAAACGTAAATATCTTCTTAAAAAACAAATTATTTAGATGCGGCAAGATCAGTATGTTATTAAAACTTCTTATAAACAACCGATCTTTTGTCTTAATGCCGTAAAAAATTTCAGTTCAATGAGTTTTGAAGATAACATTTCTATATCTCCAGATGGAAAAATAAAAGATAAGAGTTTAATATCTTTTATAAATCCTAAACATATCTCTGCTCTATTGAGAAATTATTCCCGATTAAAAGAAGATTGTTATGGAAAATTTTATACTGATGGATATTATATGATGGAAGTTTTAGATGAATTAGTGGACAAAGCTTTAAAAGAAAAATATCCTCTTTATTATAGTTTATTGATATATAAAATAGATGGGAAATCTAATTTAGAAATTCAAAAACTATTAGAAGAAGAACATGGAATAAGACATTCAGTTGAATATATTTCTTCTCTTTGGCGAAATAAAATTCCAAAATTAATTGCAGAACAGGCCGAAATTGATTTTTTACATTGGTATTATTTAGAAAAAGAAAAAGGGAAATGGAAAAAATGTTCTCGATGTGGAGAAGTAAAATTAGCGCATAATAAATTTTTTTCTAAAAATAATTCTAGTAAGGATGGATTTTATTCAATCTGCAAATAGTGCAGAAATAAAAAGAAACGCATAACTCCTAAACCAGAAATTATAAAATATAGAGAAATTAAAAACGGAGTTGTAGTAAAGGAGGAGATATGGCGAAAAAGAAATGTAGCAAATGTTAGCGAGTAATGGAGGATTTAAAATTTTATTCTAAAAAAAACGGAGATAAATTTGATATGTGCAAGTAGTGTTTAACTATGCACGTTGATAATTATAATGAAGATACTTTTTTATGGATAATAGAATAGGCAGATCTTCCTTGGGTACCTAGCGAATGGAACGCTATTAGATAGAAATAGTATGCCAAAAAAGGCAGAAAAATGAATGGAATGAGTGTTGTCGGAAAATATTTTTCCAAAATGAGGCTAAATCAATGGAAGAAATATAATTGGGCAACGAGTGCGGAAGCACAAGAGGAAGCTAATCTTAATAAGTAGTTTAAAGAAGAGCAACAAAAACAATTAGAGTAGAAGTTAAAAGAAGATTTTGAAAAGGGTTAGATTACTTAGTCACAATATCGAACTTTAGTTTCTTCTAGTTTTCAAAAGTAGCATTAGTATATGATGCGGCCGGCAGGTTAGGAAGAGGACCCGGTTGGTAAAGATAATGCCTTTAGATAGGAATATTTCTTATCGGAAGAGGATTTACCCGACCCCGCGGCTGAATTAACAAAAGAAGATAAACAATATCTTGCTATGAAATGGGGTCGAAATTATAAACCTAGCCAATGGTTGTTGCTTGAAACTAAATATACTTAGATGATGAATTCATTTGATATTCAAGATGCAGATAGTAAAAATACATTAATGTTTATCTGTAAAACATATTTAAAGATGGATGAAGCAATTGATATAGGTGACGTTGAAAGTTACCAAAAACTATCTCGTGTCTATGATCAGTTACGTAAGTCTATGAAAGTAACGGCCGCGCAAAAGAAAGAAGAAAATAATTAGTTTATAGATTCAGTTGGCTAGTTAGTTGCCTTTTGTTAGAAGCATGGTCATATGATACCTGAATTTTAGGTAAAAGCTCCTCATGATATAGTTGATAAGGTTATAAATGATATGAAGGGTTATAATAGATCTTTGATTTATGAAGACAAGGCTCTTGCTAGACAAATTGAAGATTATATCAAAGAAGCACGTGCGGCCGCTGCAAGAAAGAAAGATCGAGAAGAAGCTAAGAAGAGAGGCTAGGATTATTATACAATTACAGATAAAGATATTTTAGATTATAAAGACTTCCTTCATAGTGAAAAAATATGGACAGAAAAAGAAATGAAGGGAGAGGATAACAATGAGTCTTAGTAATATTTTAGACCAATATATTTAGCATGACACTAAAAAACAAGGTTTATCTGAAGAAAGACTCCTTGACCAATTAGATAATCTAAGATATTTAATTAGCTTTTTTAGAAAATATCCTGACCTTTTGGTAGATTATATGAAAGGACCAGACAGTACCTTCCATTTTTATTTTTATCAACGAGTTTTTCTTAGAATCGTTATGCGGCATCGATATGTGTACGCGACATTTCCACGGGCTTATTCTAAATCGTTTTTGTCAATGATGGCGCTAATGTTAAGATGTATATTATATCCTGGGGCACAGTTGTTTGTTACCACGGGCGGTAAATAGCAGGCGGCATCCATTACGGTAGCGAAAATAGAAGAAATATGTAAGTTAATACCAGCTTTAAGTAATTAGATAAACTGGAATCGTGGTGTATCTAAAAAATCTAAAGATGATGTTAATTATGTGTTTAAAAATGGTTCTGTTATAAACATTTTGGCTGCTAAGGAAAGTAGTAGAGGACAAAGAAGGACGGGTAGAAAAAATTTTTATACTTCTTTGGTCATTCTAAAAAAATGTGCTTAAAATATTTTTTAAATAAATATAGAAAATATTTAGGAGGACATTTTTATGATAGGATATTTATATATAATCACTAATAAGGTTAATGGAAAAAAATATATTGGTAAAACTAATGATATTAATAGAAGAATTACAAGACATTTTATTGATTTAAAACGTGGTAATCATCATTCTCATAAGTTACAAAGAGCTTTTAATAAATATGGAAAAGATAATTTCATAGTTACTTATGATACTTTTATAAATATATCTGAAGAAGAACTTGCTCAAAAATAGATTGAAGCCATTGAGACATATGATAGTTATTACAATGGATATAATGAAACCTTCGGAGGAGAAGGACATTCTACAATATTTGATTTTGAAACAAGTGTTTTAATTTTTCAATTAGGACAAAGATATGATGGTATAAAAAGAATGGTAGCAAGATATTATAATTGTGATCATTCTACCATTACAAATATCATGAATAGACAAGAATTGGGTTTAATAAAATATGATTAGAAGCAATTATAGGTTCTAATTAATAAAATAGGTATTCCCTAGGGCAACTTAAAAGAAAAATATAGAAATAATTATACGAGAAAATTTACTCAAGATCAAGTATGTAGAATTTTAGCTGGCATAGAATTAAAAGGATATTCACAAGCTGCATGTGGAAAAGTATATAATGTAACAAAAGATATTGTTCAAAATATTGTATCAGGGAAAACATATAAAAAAGATAAGATTTTTTATGATTCTTTAGCAAAAGAAGATAAAGAAAAATATTTATTAGAACTCTTATAGGAATAGGATGCTAAAGAAATTTTAACGACAAGTAAAAAAATGTCTCAAATAAAAATTACTCAAGAAATTGTAGATTTTATTATGAATCATAAAGATACTATGACTCAACAGGCTATTGGTCAATAGCTAGGTATAGATAGGAAAAGAGTAGGAAGAATTATTAAAAAAGAAACTTATAAAAATTTAGTCGAAGAATGGGAAAAGACACATTTAAAACATTAAACAAACTGCCCGTCTAAAATCGCGGAATTAAGCTGGAAAGCTGTAATGCTAATCAGAACCGAAGGCTATACTAAGTATAGTCAGGGGCAACGCGTAGATAGTGAAAAGATATAATCTATCCAAGAGGCCGCGACACTATTAGTGAAAAGTTACGCTGAACTGGATTGGAATTAACCAATCGTTAAAATGAGGGAAACCTCCAGAAGTAGAAGATAAAAAACTTTTACGACAACATATTTGGGTTTGATGGAAGAATGTGTCTTAATTGATCAAACAGCTTTAAACGAAATCATTATTCCTACTACGAATGTAGATAGATTATTACCAGATGGTACGCGACATAAAGAATAGATTATTAATAAGTCACAGATTTATATAACGACTGCGGGATGGAAAAACTCGTTTGCGTATGATAAGCTAATAGAACTTTTAATTAGAAGTTTAATATAGCCTGATGAAGTTATGATAATGGGAGGAACTTATGAAACTCCTATTATTGAAGGATTGTTAAATGAAGACTTTGTATAGCAGTTAAAAATGGCTGGTACTTTTAATGAAGATTCATTTGATAGATAGTATAGAAGTATATGGTCAGGTGATGCGGAAAATGCGTTCTTCTCTGCTTAGAAATTTGATAAGTATAGAACCCTTAGACAGCCGTAGTACGAATATAGCGGCCGCACCAGTAAAAATGCTTATTATGTTATTGGAGTTGACGTAGGTCGTATTGGATGTACAACCTAGGCCACTATTTTTAAGGTGACGCCGCAACCGCAGGGAGTTGCTTTGAAGTCTCTTGTAAATATATATACTTATGAGGCATAGCATTTTGAATAGCAAGCTATAAATATTAAGCAACTGTTTTATAGATATAAAGCTAGATCAATTGCATTAGATACTAATGGTCTTGGAATAGGTCTTTTAGACTTTATGGTAAAGGCCCAGGAGACACCAGATGGATAGTATCTTCCACCTTTTGGTATTTAGAATGATGATTAGGGTGTATATAAAAAATATTTTAAAGGTGTAACAGATGTTCAAAGAGATGCTATTTTTCAAATTAAAGCTAATGCACCTATTAATACATAGGCATATTCATTTGCTCAGACTCAAATGTCAAGTGGAAAAATTAAATTTTTAATTGATGAAGCAGAAGCAAAAGCTAAGTTAATGGAAACTAAACAAGGTCAAAACATGACGCCTGATAAGAGAAATGAGTATTTGAAGCCTTTTGTTCTTACTACTATTTTAAGAGAGCAAATGTTAAATCTTGTTGAAGATAATGAAGGTGTTAATATTATTTTAAAACAAGAAAATAGAGGAATTAAAAAGGATAAATTTTCTTCTTTTGTTTATGGATTATATTATATTAAGCAAGAAGAAGATAGAAGAAAAAAGAGAAAAGGAAGAGATATTAGTAAACTTCTTTTATTCTCTTGAGGACATTTTTTGAAAAGAAAAAATTATATTTTTTTAAATATAAATGTATAAAAGAAAGGAGAAATATATTTTTTATGAGAAGTTCACGAGCAGAAATAAAGATAGAAGAAATTTTATCAAATGCAGGTCTTAACTTTAAAGAAGAGTATAGTTTTCCTGATTTAATAGGGCAGGGAGGTCACGCCTTAAGGTTTGATTTCGCTGTTTTTGATGATGATGATGAATTGGAATTTTTGATTTAGTATCAAGGAATCCAACATTATAAGGCAAAAAGTATCTTTGGCGGCGTTTCTGGGTTAAATAAGCAACAGTATTATGATATGCAGAAACGTGAATATTGTAAGAAACATGGGATTAAATTAATCTTAATTCCGTATTGGGATGAAAATTTAATTACATATGATTACATTATGGAAAAAGCAGATATTTTTTAATGAAAGGAAAAGGTGACTTCTTTGATTAATAGAGCAGCAGAAATAAGAAAACAAAATTTAATGCTAGAAGGCACCGGCAATGGGAAGCTAGATTATTCAAAAATAAGAGTTGGAGCTAAAACACTTGAAGATGCAGTTTTAAATATTGGTGAGTATAAAAGAATCAATCCTCTTCTTGGAGATAAGAAAGAAGTATTAATGGCAATTAATACAGGTGATATTGAAAGGATGAGATAGATTTCTAATTTCTTTTATAAGACTAGTGGTATTTATGCTAGATTATGCAGATATATGGCATATTTATATAAATATGATTGGTTTATTACTCCTTATATTGAAAACTGTGAGGGTCTACTTGACCAGGATAGCGGCCTGGGTAATGTGGCATCAGTCTAGACTTAGGCAGACAATAAAGCCCGCAAGAAACAATTTGCTAATTTTTTCAAAGTATTAAAATATTTTGAAGCATTTGAAGTTAAAAGATTTTGTGGTGAAGTTGCTCTAAAAGTTATTAAGAATGGTTGCTATTATGGATATTTAATTCCTAGACCAAATAAAATGACTATTCAAGAGTTACCTATTAGATATTGTCGTACTCGTTATAAGGTAGATAATAGATCAGTTGTTTAGTTTAATATGCATTATTTTGATGATTATTTCCATGATGAAAGACAAAGACAGGCGGTTTTAAAACTATTTCCGCCAGAATTTAAAAAGGGTTATAATTTATATCGAAAAGGTAAGTTAATGCCAACTTTTCCTGGAGACACTCCAGGATGGTATTTATTAGACCCCAAGAGTACAATCAAGTTTAATCTTAATGATTAGGATTATCCTGCTTTTATTTCTGTTATTCCTGCTATTATTGATTTAGATAGAGCTAAAGATTTGGACAGAAGAAAAATGGCTCAAAAGTTAATGAAAATTATTGTTCAAAAGATGCCATTAGATAAAAATGGTGATTTAGTATTTGATTTAGATGAAGTTGGAGAACTTCATAATAATGCAGTTAAAATGCTTACAAGAGCAATAGGAATAGATGTTTTAACAACTTTTGCGGACGTTGAGGTAGCAGATATGTCTGACCGAGGCACAACTACTACAGTAGATGAATTGATGAAAGTTGAAAGAGGTGTTTATAATGAAGCTGGTGTTTCACAACAGCAATTCAATAGTGATAATAATACAGCTTTAAATAACTCTATTCTTAATGATGAAGCTTCTATGTATAATCTTTTAGTACAGTTTGAATCATTTTTAAATTTAATGCTTGAGCAATTTAATAAATCTCCTAAAAGATGTTATTATCAAGCCCAATTCTTAACAACTACTATCTATAATTATAAAGATATGGCTAAGTTATATAAAGAGCAAGCGCAGATGGGTTATAATAAGATGCTACCTCAGGTAGCACTTGGTCAAACTCAAAGTTCTGTATTAGCTAATGCGTACTTTGAAAATGACATTTTAGACCTTGTTCGTGTATTTGTTCCTCCGCTTACTTCTAATACAATGAACGCTGAAGCACTACAAGCGCGGTCTGCGGCTACACGCGGAGGTTCAGGTCAAGCAGGAAATAATCCAGGGTCTTCTGGAGAAGGGGCCGGCCGCCCATAGAAAGAAGATAATCAAAAAAGTGAAAAAACATTACAAAATAGAGAAAGTATGTAAGGGGGTAAAAAATTGAGTTTAGCACATAGAAGTGTAGCGACTATAAAAAGTCCAGAGTTTATTAATCTTACTCCTCTTGATATTAATCCTTTAATGTCTGCATGTGAAATAAAAGTTTTTTATATTGGAGAAAATCGTAATAAAAGTTTTATCTCTAAGGAAGTTGCTACTTAGATGGCAAAAACTCTTAGAGGAGCTCCTATTGTTGGATATTACAGGTCAGACAAAGAAGATTTTTCTGATCATGGAGAAGAAATAACCATTGATGGTGATGGTGTTCATTTTAAAAATAATACTAAACCATATGGTTTTGTTGCTCCTGATGCTAAAGTCTGGTTTAAAGATTTTGAAGAGGAAGATGAATTTGGAAATTCTATAATTAGAACTTATTTAATGACTACTGGATATTTATGGTAGGGTCAATTTGAATAGGCTAAGAAAGTTTATTAGGATGATGGAAAACCTCATTCAATGGAATTGGATAAAAAAACTTTTAAAGGTCATTGGGCAACAAATCCAAAAAATAATATGGAATTTTTTATAATTAATGACGCAATATTTGAGAAACTCTGTATTTTAGGAGATGAAGTTGAACCTTGTTTTTAGGGTAGTGCGATAACTGCTCCAGAAGTTAGTGCAACTTTTTCTCTGGATGAAAATTTTAAGCATACTCTGTTCACTATGATGGAAGAATTAAAGTATGCTTTAGAAGGAGGCAATACTATGGCAAAAGTAGCTGAAGCTTCAGTAAATGAGACTGTTACTACTGTAGAACCTGAAGTAACAACAGAATTTACTGAGAATCAAGTTAATGAGAATGAGTCTTCATCTAGTGAGCAAGCGCCTACTTCAGAATTTAAAAAAGATGATGAAGAGGACAAAAAAGAAAAAGAAAATCCTTCTGAAAATAAGGATGATAAGAAGGATGAAGACAATGGCGGAGGTGCTTCTGATTCAGATGATGATGACTCTGCTGATGAAGAAAAGAAAGATGATGAAGAAGATAAGAAGAAGAAATTCACTGTCCTTGAACAGGAATATAATGAGTTGCAAACTAGTTATGCTTCTTTGAAGGAAGAAGTTGAAGAACTAAGAACTTTCAAGAAAAAAATAGAGGACAAAGAGAAGGACGACCTTATTAAAGATTTCTATATGCTTTCTGATGAAGATAAGAAAGATGTTATTGAACATAAGAGTGAATATTCATTAGAAGATATTAAATCTAAATTAGCAGTGATTTGCTTTGAAAAGAAGGTCAATTTTAATTTAGATACTTCTTCTGAAAATGAAGAATCAACAGTAGAAGAGGATGAAAATCCTGTTACTACTTTTGATATTAA
>Ga0256404_1013110_pt1 | contig 10583 bp, 13 predicted proteins | sample RumenRJG_01DNA_FD_185990 | JGI IMG/M metagenome (GOLD analysis project Ga0256404, IMG submission 185990) | Bovine rumen microbial communities from Lethbridge, Alberta, Canada - RJG_01 | ecosystem: Host-associated > Mammals > Digestive system > Stomach > Rumen | place: Canada: Alberta | collected...
GTGTCGCTTTTGCCATCTTGAAGCATCTCCGTTCTCTTTGATGCTTCTATTCTACAACTGTACCTGTCCATTTTTCAGGACACAATACTATTTCTTGTGGTCGGCTGATTAAAGCCGATACCCATATTTTGCAATATCCGAAGCATCTGTTTATATTCTTCAGCTTCACCAAGAATAGCCTGTAACAGTTTTAAAGGATTCGTGATTCCGGCACGGCCAATGGCAATGGAGAGCACGAAAAATATAGCTGATACAATTCCAAGAATCAGCATACTCTGATGGAATCTTCTTCTATGTTTTTTAACCTGTGCCTGTGCGGCTGTACCAGAATCATACACCACTTTTATTCTCCCATCCGCGAACCGTCAGGGTTAAGTCCTTTGAGCATGTTTTCCAACTGATCATCGGAGAAGTCCCTGCCATAATATTCTTTATAAAACTCTCTCAGCTCATCGATGCCACCGAATTCGTGGTAATCAGGATACAGTTGATTTGCTGTATAGCTCATCATCAGCGGCATCTCCATAGAAAAGCGGTCATATGATGCGAAGCTGGTCGGCATTAAGAACACACGATTATTCTTTACTGCCGGCACATCCTGCCAAAGAGGATCATTCATCATGATATCTTTAGCTTCATACTCAAGCCATCCGCAAATGAAGATAGTATCCGGATTTAAAGAAAGTCCTTCTTCCTGGTCTATCTGTTCAAGATCGCTATATTTGGACGTTACCAGATTGGCACCCGACGCATTGATCCAATACTCAACAAAACTTCCTCCCCCAGCTGTGAGGAAAAGGTTTTCACTCGATGCTTCTGCTCCGGTCGCATCCACATAATAGACATTGCATTTTTCGTCTTCCGGCAAGTCTTTTAATTCATCTGAAATAGTCTGTATTGTGGAATCAAGCTTTGCCTCCCATTTTGCGGCAAATGCCTTAGCATCATCGCCGAAGACTTCGCCCAGCATATCAACAGCAGCATAAAGTTCATCTTTGTTCGTATATTTAAAGCAGATTGCAGGAATTCCCTGTTTACGCAGTTCCTCAGCATAGGAAGCATCCTTCAGAATCACAAGGTCAACATCCGCGGCAATAAGTTCTTCTGCATTCGGATTTTTGCCAAATAGAGCCACTTTCCCTGCTTCTTCCTTAAAACCGTCATAGAAAACTGCAGCCCAGGAATGGCCAAGAGTTGAGCCGTGTGCACCGACGATCTTATCTTCGACGCCCATGCCGAGTAAGAACGGAACAGCCGATGCACTTGTACAAACGACTCGGTCAACATTCTCCGGAATCTCGACTTCAACGCCGGCACAGTCAGTTATAACTCTATTGCCATTTTCAGCACTTTCAGATGAACCCGTACCACAGCCCACGAGGGATCCGCATATCAATGCCAAAGCCATGATCAGTGATGCTATTTTTTTCATAACGTATTTCTTCCTCCCGGTTTTTTACTTAATGTCGTACGATTTTTGCTGCAAGCTTGACTATCTTTCCACCGTTTTTCACTAGCTGCCGAACTCCAACAGTAGCTCCAACAGCTAAAACTGCAGCCGCCGGAGAACCGTATTTATTCAGACAGTCAGGACACAGCCCAAGCTTTGAGTCGCCAACAAGTGTTCTTTTGCACGCCCAGCATTTCTTATTCTCCGCCATTCTCTTCCTCCTCTATTGATACAAGATATATATGCTCACTCTCCTCCGGCTGGTTTACCCTTAGCGCCGGCTGCAAATCCTGAGATAACTGAAGCCAACAATCTCGGTTTTCAACAGTATATGGGTAGTTAAGATGAATCATCTCCGCTGCTGAGTATCCTCTGCCTGGAAGTTCTTTTGTAAAGAAATCCCTCATCACACTTTTATACTGATTCATCTCTATCTGAGCTCCAGCTGTATCGCCCAAATAATCGAGCACCTGCATTCTTAAGCCAACCACTTTTGTAACAATCTGGATGTCTTCTGTCAGATATCCGATGTAGCTCTTTTTAATAAACCCTGGTTGCAGAATTGGCAGGCTCGTCCATTTCATCAAATGATTATTTGACGTTTCCATGTCCGAGTATAAGCTGTTTCTCGCAGATAAAAGTTTATCGGAAGCTTTTTCAAGGTATTCTTTTCTCTCCTCGACTGTGCAATTGTCGCTCTGTGCTTTTAAAATGTAATATCTAGCATCAAGCACCGGGACTTTAATATCCCTATCACGATCGCGAGCTATCTGGAAATACTGCATATCCTGAATCGATTCCAGCTTCATATATATTTGACGCATCTGCAGCTGATTCGCAATCGAGCGCGATGCTTCAAGAGTTCCAGGATTCATGTTGACCTCTTTAAGCGTCACATCTTTTACTCTCGTCCCGGTTTCATCAACGATGACAGCCCGCATATTGCCATCTACCTGTTTTGATTCTCCGATCTTATAAACCCCATCCTTGAGCTTCTGTCGAATATCTTTAGGAAGATGCTCAAAATCAGGAAGCAGCTGCGTTGTTCCTTGTGAGATTACCTCTGCTCTTTGAACAACCTCTCCTATAAGCCCCAAATCTGCAATCGGAATGTCAGGAACAAATGTGTTCACAGCATTGACCCTTATGGAGTCTGCCAGCTGCTGTACATAGCCGCCAAAGAAATCACTCATTGCAAGAATATCCTGACCCGTTTTGTCCGCTTCTGTCACAAGAATATGGACCTCATCACGGGGGATGATAGATGCACTTACTTCACTCATACCGTATATTTCCTCCCCTAATCCGTACGTTAGGTCTATAATCATCTCTTCTTGCCGAGAATGGTTTTAGCGATCCATGCACTGCTTCCAATAGCGGATGCAATGGGACCAAGCGCCCCAAGCATAACACCCATTGCTGCGGCAAATGTTATCATGGACTTTGAAACGTCCTTTCTGGAAGTAGAGCCTGCCAGAATTGATGGAGTAACCATATTAGCCTGATTTAGGATTTTTTCTCTGTCCTCCTCTTTGTATTTGTCAGGATTATCAACAAACACATCAAGAATCAGCCGCAGCATCTCTGTTTCATCAGGGTATGCGGCGATTTCTGCATCCAGTACACTGCGCATGGCAATATATTGCGTTTTAGTTAGTTTATTTCTTCCTGCTTCTAGGTTATTGATCGTCTGTCTTGTTACACCAATACGTTCGCCAAACTCTTCTGCAGACCAACCAACAGTTCGTCTGACTAATAATAGATATTTCTGGAGTCTCTCAATCTCATTCATCGCATTTACCTCCGTGACCCCACTATAATACATTGACAATATATTTGTCAATGTATTATTATCTTCCGTCTGTAAAGCATCGTAATTGCTACTTTGTTCGATCCTGATCTGCTCTTTCAGCTTCCTGCCTGTTCAAGATCACATCCGCATTCTGCTTCGCCCGGATGAATTCCGTACGGTCTGCCCTGACCTTCCGGTACTCCACATATTCTGCCTGGCGCTCCCGGATCAGCCTGGTCCGCTCTGCATTCAGTTCCTTCACAGTTGGCAGTTTCGTTCCTTCCGGCAGCTGATCAAAGGCAGCTCTGGCAGCCTCCTGCAGTTCGATCTCCGCCCGGTGCAGCTCATAGAATTCTGCCTTCTTTGCTTTCGGCAGCCGCTTGTATTCCAGGTAGATCTTCCTGGTCTTGCTGTAGTCGAAGATATGCTGGCGGAGTGCTTCGATCTCCTTGATCCTGGCATCTTTTTCCTTAATGGACGCAAGCAGCTGATCAGCGCCGGTTACAGCTTCATTGGTCATGCGTTCCAGATCTTCATAACTGTGAATGTCATGTTGCTGCAGGAAAAGAAGCGTCTTGGCTGTCTGCTTCAGGTTAAAACCTTTCGCCCAGCGTTCATAGCCTGCTCCTTTGCCCAGAGCACGGTTCTGGATATCGATCAGCAGATCGATGCCCGGCTGCTGTGTCTGACGGTGAGAATCCCGTACATTTGCGCGGGATATTTTTTCTTTCAGAGCTTCCTCGGTATAATCCTCACCCAGGGAGCGGAGACGAACAAATCTCTGCTGTGCACGGCCTTTGATGGCGATATTCTTTCCGCGTTTGATCTCATATCCCTCTTCTGCAAGCAGACGCAGAAAATCTTCCCAATCCTTCGGTTTTTTGCGGATCAGATCATCCAGGACAGACCGGATCTCATTGCGGACCGTATGCCGTTTGGGATACTCCGTTCTCTTGGTCCGGTCAGCATACGGTTTTCTCTCGATAATGGAGTAACCATGCTCAAAGCAGACGATATCGCTGAGTCTCTGCAGGGCTATCCCGGAGAAGAAAAAGTTCTTGAACTTTCGGCTGCAGTCCAGCGTGGTGGAATTGAAAATGATGTGGTTATGGATATGAGCTCTGTCTGTATGAGTGGATACTGTAAAAGCATGATTTCCTTTGGTGAAACGCATGGCCAGCTCATAGCCAAGTTTGTTTGCTTCCTCTGGCGTGATCTCTCCCGGCTTGAAGGACTGCCGGATCTGATAGGCAATGATGTTTCCTTTGTACTCCTGTCCGGTGACCTGCTGGTACTGCCGTTTGGAAAGCAGGAATTCCATCGCTGCTGTCTCCGGATCACAGGCATAGGATGAGATCAGTTCGCCCTTCTCTGTCTTCACCGGGTTCTGCGAGTAGTCCAGGCGTTCATTCAGGCACTGGGCCACGGTTTTTCCTTTGTTTACGTGTAATGCAATCAGTCTTGTAGCTGCCATTTCTTCCTCCATGCACAAAAATAAGGGGACTGCCCGCAGCATCCTCTGCCGTAGACAGTCCCCCGTAAGGTTCTTCAGTATTCTGATGTTATGATCTCATGAAACGGATCAGACCGTCTCTCGCTCCTTCCAGCGCAACGATGACCACGGCCTGGCCAAAAAGGACGACAAAGCATCCTGCGCCAAGCATAGTGAGGATCGCGACATGGATCCACTGCGTAGTGATCAGGAAATAGATATCAAAGCCAAGGATGAGCAGAAGTGCCGGACCGATCACATATCCCGACAGATCCGTTGCGAGATTGAAGAGGAATCCCGCGATGGCCGTCAGAACGATCAGCGGCAGTGCTGCTATCTTGCCAATCAGACGAAGCACAAACATTTTCATTGCCTCCTTTACTGCTTCTGGCTTCATTGTAGATATGTCCATCGGATACCACAACGATGTCGCAGATGTTTTTTTATGTATCGGCACCGGGGATTCCGATGCCTTTTTCGATCATTTCAGCGCAGCCAGCTTCAGGAAAATGCTGCGTTCTGTATCCAGGATCTCCTGAAACTGTTCCTGCAGATCCATGATATCCGCCGCGTAGATGCTGCCGTTTTCGTTGGCCCGCTTGGCATACTGATTCAGATTGTTGCCGCACCGGGCGACTTGTTCCGTAAGGGAACGGATGTCATTCAGATCCAGACAGATACACAGACCATCCAGTGCCATTTTCCGGATGTAGGCGCTCATGTTATGAATGCCGAGCTCTGCCATTTTCTCTTCGATCCGTTTGCGTTCCTGAGGCGTGACCCTCAGATAGATCATGTCGGTCTTCTGGATACTCATAGGCCTGCTCCTGTTAGTCCGGATACAGATCCAGATGCTGAAAGGCTTCATCATCCATACCCTTGAGCTTATTGATCACCCGGTCTGTCAGTTTTGCCAGCTTCTTTTCCTCCGGTTGCAGCTGCACCTTCATCCCGGCAAGCTCCCGGATCAGACCTTCCCTGGATCCCGGATTATACAGCATCATCAGCATGGTTTCTTCTTTGGTAAACTTCTTCATTCCAGATTCCTTTCTCCGAACCATGCCGGCGGTTTATGTCCAGGCTCTTTGGCAGCCTTCAGCTTTTCCAGAATGGATTCCCGTTCTTCCTTCGGTTTCTCTGTCACCTCCATGGCCGGTGCCTTTCCGTTATTGATGATCCCGTCGATCATGCCGTAATCATCTTCCATTGCCATTTCCGCATTCTTCAGATAATTCTCCGGCTTCAGAAATTCCGGCAGTGTGACAAAACCGATGGAATCCACGTAATGACAGGATACCTGACCATTGGTACGGATTGCTACGATGTCGCTGACCGAAAGGCTGTGTCCACGGAAGTCTGCCGGATGCGCGATATTGAACTTCTCATAGATCTCATCCAGCAATGTGTTCTGATCCTTATAGGGAAGAAGCGGTGCCACATAGACGACCTCATAGTGATCGATATCCGGCGTATCCCCGCTTTTCTGCAGGGCAGCATAGGATACAAAGTGCATAGGCCTGGTCTCTTCTTCATCCTTCAGCTGCAGGATTGCGTAGGTATCGTTGACGGCAGACAGGAAGGCTTCCATCTTCACTTCCTGATCCTGACCGTTGATCTCATCCCATTTAAAAATCTTCATCGTCGTTCTTCTCCTTTTCATCAAAAGGTAGGCCGTGGATCCTGGCGTCCTCCGCCTGCTGTTTCCGTCTTTTTGCGCTGTAAGGCGGCCGGATGCTGACGCATTTCTTCGGAATCCGGTAAGTCACCGAATGCTGTGGCCCCTTCTCCAGCAATATGAACTGATCCGGATATTTCTGTGAAAGCTCCTTCAGCTTCTTCCCGATCCTGCGGTCAAAGGTATAGACCGAGGCGGTATCCAGCTCATTATCCCAGTTGATGATCGTCTCCTGCTCAGAGAGCGTATAGCGGTATCTCTTCATTTCCTGCCGCCTTTCTGCGGAAGCTCCATGGAAAAGGATGCTTTCCCTTCCGCATCCGCCGTCACAGAGATCACTGCGTCAAATGTCTTTCCGCTCTTTCTGGAGACACACTTCTTGAGCTTCACCTTTTCTCCGGAGATCAGCTTCACCGCCAGGTCCCTGGTCAGGTTCTTGCCGATGCTCTGCAGGAACCGGTTGTCTTTCCATAAGGCAAACCTGCAGTCCCGATTGGTGCAGGAATAGCTCTGCTTCCGCTCGATGATCTCTGCACCGCAGACCGGGCAAATGCCCAGCTTTTCTCCGCCGGAAGCCAAGCCCGGTATATTCTGCTCTGCCTTCTGTTTATCGATCAGATCCTGCACAAATGCACTGATTTCTCCCATAAAACGGTCTGAATCATAGGAATGATGCTCCATATCAAGGAGCTTCTGTTCCCACTCTGCCGTCATCATCGGGGACTTCAGCTTTTCAGGCATGACAGCGATCAGGGAAGCGCCCTTTTCCGTCGGAAGCAGGATCTTTGTTTTCTTGTCTCCGGAGCGGATGACAAAGCCCTTCTGGATCAGCTTCTCGATCGTGCCTGCCCTGGTTGCCGGAGTACCCAGCCCTTTACGCTCCGCTTCCTCAGGAATGTCTTCCGCGCCGGCAGTTTCCATTGCACGAAGAAGCGATCCTTCCGTATAGTGCTGGGCAGGTTTTGTCTTGCCTTCTTTCACTTCGGCATTATTGATTGCGAGTACCTGCCCTTCCTGTACATCCGGAACTGTCTCTTCCTTCTCTTTGGCCGGATAGTAATGATTCATAACGGCCTTCCATCCGGGATCCAGGACCTGTTTTCCCCGGATGGAGAAGGTTTCTCCGGCACAGGTGATCGTGACCGTCGTTTCCGTAAACCGGCAGGGAAGCCCCACTGCGCACAGGAGCCGGACCGTGACCAGCTTCAGGATCTCCGCTTCACCCTTCGGCAGTTCCCGAATCTTCGCCGTACTTGCTTCCTTTGTCGGGATCACTGCATGATGATCGGAAACCTTCGCATTATTGATCACCTGCTTTGCATTAACCGAAACCGGGTCAGAATACTCCAGAGCACCGGCTGCCGTCTTTGCAAGCTGCGGCAGTCCTGCAGCCATATCTTCTGTCAGATACCGGCTGTCTGTTCTCGGATAGGTGACCAGCTTCTTCTCATACAGGCTCTGCAGATAGTCCAGTGTCTGCTGCGCCGAATATCCCAGGATCTTATTGGCATCTCTCTGCAGGGAAGTCAGATCATACAGGAGCGGCGGCTTTTCTGACTTATCCTTCGTCACAACCTTTGATACACTCATCTGTCCCTCACTCCTGCAGCGGTCGGCCAGTTCCTCCGCTTCAGTTCTGTCCTTGTATTTCCTGCCGGAAGCTTTCAGACCATCGGACTGCAGCTGCACCGTATAAAATGTTTCCGGCACAAAATCCCGGATTGATTGTTCCCGCTCCACCAGCATGGCCAGCGTGGGTGTCATAACTCTGCCGACATTCAGGGTGGATCCATACAGGCAGGAATAAAGCCGGGTAGCGTTCATCCCGACGATCCAGTCGGCGCGTTCCCGGCATAAGGCAGCTTCATATAATGCATCATAGTCTTTGGAAGGTCTGAGACTGGCAAAGCCTTCCTGAATTGCGGAGTCTTCCATGGAAGAGATCCACAGGCGGTCAAACGGCTTTTTGCAATGTGCCTGATGATAGACAAGCCGGAAGATCAGCTCACCCTCTCTTCCGGCATCGGTTGCGCAGCACAGGCGGTCGACATCGCTTCGTTCCATCAGCTTCTTCAGGATCCCGAACTGTTTCTTCGTGGAAGCAGAGACCGCATATCTCCAGTGATCCGGAAGGATCGGCAGATCCTCTCTCCGCCATTTCTTATACTTCTCATCGTAGCTTTCCGGAGGCTCCAGCTCGACCAGGTGACCGACGCACCAGCTGACGATCCAGCCGTTTCCTTCAAAATATCCGTCCTTCCGGGCGGTTGTTTTCAATACCTTTGCCAGAGAAGCCGCCACAGACGGCTTCTCCGCGATCACCAGACGGCTCACAGGCACTCCTCCTTTCCTTTACTGACCGCAGGCTTCTGTGCCTTCGGCATTTCCTTATGGAGATTCGCCAGGATAGACGGCTTATCTATCACAGAAGGTTCTGCGACAACAGAGATCTTCACCGGCTCCATTGCGGCAGCCTTCTGATCAATTTCATCCACTGCCTTCAGCTGTTCTGACTTCTGCAGCTCCTGCAGATGCCCTTCAATTTCCGAGATCATTTCACTGGCTGTCGCCTGGATCCTTCCAAGAGACGCCTTCAGTTCAGCGGTCTCCTTGCCGGAGGACCACCCGGCGATATAGCCGAAGGAATAGTCCGAGAAATCCAGCTTCAGCTCCGGATGCTCTGCAGACAGCGCTGTTCCTACTACGAAGGCAACGCTTTCCGCTTCCACTTCCATACTGCGGCGGCTGAGCCTTTCTTCCACCGGCTTTTCTTTTTCATGAGAGTGCATGCGTTCATGGCTCATCTCATGGATCAGCGTCTTGACTGTCTGCATCTGGCTCATGCCTGCCTGCAGCGCGATTCGGTGTTCCTCTGTGTGGTAATAGCCTTTTGCACCGGACGGAATATCCTCAAAAGCGATCGGCACCGGGCAGGTTGCCTTCAGAGCATCAAATAACGCATCATAGCCTTCGACGCCACCTGACAACTCATTGACGCCGATGGACGGCAGCTCTTTTCCTTCCGTCTGGCTGATATCAAATACCGTCGCAACCTTGAAGGCAGGCCTCTCCACTTCAATGATTTCCTTCAGTGGATTACCCTGGGCATCCATCTGCGGTTTTCCGGTCTTCGGATCCAGGGCGTCCCGTTCCTGCTTCACCTTATACGGAGAAGGTGCGATGATCTGGATGCCCTTTTCACCCTTCTTTACATGACGGTCATGGTCCTTCTGCCAGGCTGTATATCCGGCAACCAGTGTGGCCCCCGGCTTCTGCATGGCGATCAGGATCGTATTATTCAGGGAATAGCTGTGGAACTTTGCCATCGTGGAAAGATACGCCTTGTAGTTATCACTTTCAAAGATCTGATGCACGCCTTGCTCCAGCTTATCGGTGATCTGTTTGATTTTCTCCTGACGCTGCTCCGGCGTCGTATGATAGGACCCTCTCTTCTCGGAAACGACCGGTTCTGCAACATTCTCAAACTTGATCTCCGCCGGATCTCTTGCAAACATCTGTGTTCCGATCGGCATAATGCTGTTTTCCTTGAAGGAGTAATACTGATCGCCGTTGCCGATGATAATGTGATCCAGAAGCGGCATCTCCGCCATGGCAAACAGCTTACTCATCCGGTCCGTGATCTCAACATCTTCCTGCGAAGGCGTCAGATTGCCAGACGGATGATTATGAAACAGCATCGTGGCACTCGCATTGGAGAGCACAGCGCTCTTCAGGATCTCCCTGGGATGAGCAAGGGACGCATTCAGCGTCCCTGTACTCACGATATTCATATTGATCGGGGAAAGATCATTCCGGAGATTCACGATGCAGAACGCTTCCCGGTCGTACTGCCGCAGCATGTCAGCGATGACTTTTACGGCAGCCTCCGGGGATCTGAGCGGTTCTGAGCTGTAAAGCGGCGGCTCCTTTACCATGCGGATCGCCACCCTGTCCAGCTTATACGGTCTCCTCGAACTCATCCTTTCCTCCAATCTCAACGGAGATCATATATTCCTGATCTCCCATCTGGTCCATCGTTTCCCGAAGCGTGCCGGCAGTACTGAAAGCCGGCATCCCGCCTTCGCCATTGTTCACACGGATTCCCAGCGTATTGGCATAGGCCTGCATCCTGGCACCTCTCATCTCTTCAAACTTCATCATTACAGTACTTCCT
>Ga0256404_1013111_pt1 | contig 10581 bp, 7 predicted proteins | sample RumenRJG_01DNA_FD_185990 | JGI IMG/M metagenome (GOLD analysis project Ga0256404, IMG submission 185990) | Bovine rumen microbial communities from Lethbridge, Alberta, Canada - RJG_01 | ecosystem: Host-associated > Mammals > Digestive system > Stomach > Rumen | place: Canada: Alberta | collected...
AATATCAAGAGAATTATCCTCTTCTTCCCCTGCATCGATATCCAGAGAATCATCCTCTTTATCCCCTGCATCGATATCAAGAGAATCATCCTCTTCTTCCCCTGCATCGATATCAAGAGAATCATCCTCTTCTTCCCCTGCATCGATATCCAGAGAAGAATCCTCTTTATCCCCTGCATCGATATCAAGAGAATCATCCTCTTCTTCCCCTGCATCGATATCAAGAGAATCATCCTCTTCTTCCTCGGTATGCTTACGGGAAGCAGCAGAGAAAATCCGTTCTAATTCCTCATCGGAATCATCTTTCTCTTCTTCTCTGCCTTTCTCCTCACGTACCAATTTACGTTCAAATTCCCGCAGGAAGGAATCCGCTCCATCTTCATCGAGTTCTGCTTCAAAATCTTTGAGAAAATCCGATTCCGATAAGGCTCTTCTTAAATTATTGTGTCTGACAGGCTCCGGCTGATAGTGATCAAGACCATTTGCCTCCAGGAAATCTTCTCGAGGGCTGATACGATTGCGGTTGGCAATCTTCTTTTTTCTCTCGCGTGCGGCATCATCATCCGCCTTCTTGGAATCCGTTCTAACCTTCGTAATGTCACTTAAAAGGCTATCCAGATAGTCTTCATTATTAGGCACAATCCAATCCTCCAACATAAACTCAGGCGAAACACCTGAGTACCATATTCAAAAAACAGGGATGTGAAAAAGCTCACATCCCTTACTTAATATCTCTCGTAATTAGTGCTTCTTTGCTTCTTCGCGTTCTGCCTCATATTTCGCAATTAAGCGATCAACAGCTTCAACAAGCTGTCCAATCTCAGGCTTGGTAAGCTGTTCATCAGCTCCAAGAGATTCACCCTTACGACGAATCTGTTCATTGATCAGCGAAGAGAAGATAATAACAGGAATATGCTTCATGGTATCGTCTTCTTTGACAAGTTTGGTAAGTCTGTGACCATCCATCTTAGGCATCTCGATATCAGTGATGATCAGGTGAACTTTATCCAGAACAGTTCCTTCCTTCTCAAACTCAACGAGTTTATTCCAAGCTTCCTGACCGTTCTCATTCAGGATCAGATTGGTATAACCAGCTTTTTTCAGGCATTCCTCGATCAGCTTCATAAGAAGCTTAGAGTCTTCTGCAAGAAGAATCGGGCACTGGCTTCTGTCCTTGGTCTCATAGTTATTCATTTCAGAAACCTTAAGACCGGTCTCAGGATTGATATTAGAAACAATCTTCTCGAAATCAAGAATAACGATCAGCTTATCATCGAACTTGAGTACACCAGTAGCAACACCGCTCTCATCAGAACTGATGGTGGAATCCGGCGTATGAATGTCTTCCCAGGATACACGATGAATACCAAGAACAGAATCAACATGGAAAGCAGTATTCAGATTGTTAAAGTTGGTAACAAAGAGAAGTCCGGGAATCGAATCATCAACAGGCATTCCAAGGCACTTGCGAAGATTGATAACAGAGATCATCTCATCACGCGGCATGAATAAACCTTCGACAAAGGGATGTGTGTTAGGAATGGGAGTTACCGGCTGATAGTTCATGATCTCGATAACCTTCGCCACGTTAATTCCGTAATGATTGCCACCGACTGTGAATTCAAGAATCTCAAGCTCGTTCGTTCCCGATTCAAGTAAGATGTTGGTATCCATACTGCTAATTTCCTCCTTGGTTGTGTAATGTTAGGCAGATAATATTGCGAATAATCATTCAATCGTTACTGTGTTCCCGTTGCTTGTCGCACCAAGGGAATAACTTGATTCTGATGTCAGGCTGGAACTCGGGAACTGGAACAGAAGAACCAACTCTGTAGATTCCTTTGCTTTCAGCGTTGCCTGATACGTTGACAGATCATTCAGGAGAATGGTTGAATCTGCACTCACTGTCGTAGAACCTGCACTTGCCGTATAACTAATTCCCTTGGATAAGAGATCAAGGTCAACATCTGCATCACTATTATTCGTAGCTTCAATTCGATAGACCAGATAGGTATTCCCCTTCTCTGGAATCAGCGCCATATAATTCCCTGATTTGTAGGAATCCTGAACACTTGCGCCCTTCACGTCGAAGCTTACACCTTCAATGTTGATAATCGAAGTAAGATCAGCAACACTGCCAGTCGCTGTACTTCCGCTCTCTCCGGCAGATACAATACCAGGATTGATTCCAGCGGATGGATCAGCCTCGGCCGCCTTCCGTGCATCTTCAATCTGACTTGCATCCACGTTTTGATCGAACTCAGGAGATGTTGACTCCTCTTTCTCTTTCTCCGAATCAGAAGCCTTAGGCGGATCGGAAACTACCGTAATACCGGTCGACATATTTTTGTTATATTTTGCTACAGCCGCCGCTGCATATGAAACAAATGCGTTTTCCTGATCTTCATCCATCTCGATCAGTTTCGTTCCGCATCCATTCAGTAGAAATGCTATGGCGAGACTTGTAACAAGGAGGATCGTTTTTCTCCTCATTGGCCCACAACTCCTTCAGGTGTCTTTTTATACACATGTCAATGTTATCATTCTTATTCGGAAGATTCAATAAAATTCCTAATAAATCAGCACTTAACCTATACAATTTGACACATGTTCTATTCATTATTTTGTATCGAGTTCAAACCAGAATTCGACACCATCCGGAAGATTTTGTACACCACATTTTCTGTGGTGGGAATCCATAACCGCTTTTACGACAGATAGGCCGATTCCGGAACCTCCATACTCTCTGGTTCTAGCCTTATCCACCTTATAAAATTTCTCCCATAGATAGGGAAGACTCTCTTCCGGAATTGGATCTCCAGAGTTATATACAGAGACTCTGACGCCATTATCAACAGCATCCGTAAGAGTGATGCGAACAAGCTTTTCATTCTTGGCATAATGGATTGCATTCGTAATGTAATTATTCAGTGCCTGCTCCACCAGGAATTCATCCGCCCATACATATACCGGCTTATCGGCATGAAACTCCATATGAATATCATTCTGTTCCATCAGGATCTGGGTAGAATGTAGCTGGGCTTCAATGACATCATTCAGATCAAAGCGTTCCAGAGAGATATTATTCTGACCGAATTCCAGCTGATTCAGCGCAAGCATCTGTTTCACCATACGGTTCATCTTCTTCGCTTCATCGATGATGACATCACAGTAATACTTTCTGTCTTCCGGATCATCAGAGATTCCATCTTCGAGGCCTTCTGCATAACCCTGAATCAGAGCTATCGGCGTCTTCAGTTCATGCGAAACATTTGCAAGGAACTCTTTTCGCATCTCTTCCGACTGATCACGAATCTCAATATCGTGCATAAGATCCGCATTCGCTTGTTTGAGTTCACCGATTGATTCCTCCAGAGAATCCGCCAGCTTGTTCATGTGCATACCCAGGTCGTCGATCTCATTTTGCTTATTTCTGGGAATATATCTCGCTTCAAAGTCAAGTTCTGTCATTCTACGGGAGATTTCCGTCAGTTCCGTAATCGGCTTGGTAATCTTCTTGGCGAGCAGAATGGACACAATAACAGAGAAGATGATCGTACCAACCCCGACAAAGAGAAGGAACTGGTTCGACACTTCCGCAGAATCCTTCATACTCTCTACAGCAGAACGGATCAAAACGGTATTGCCATCCTCAAGGCTACCCCAGAGAACGATATAATCACCGTTCATTCGACTATCTGTCTGGCGCTCGATGGTATAACGATTGCTCTCCTCAAGCAGCACTCTCTCCGAACTACGCATACGAAGCATGGAATCCAGGAGGTTTACGTACATAACCGCACTGGAATTCTCTCCCGCGGAGGAGAGAACAATCGTGCCATCCGGTGACGCCACGAGTATTGACAGATTGTTATTCGCACACATCTGTTCGAAACTCACCCGGTAAGACTTTTTATACAAGGAGCCGTCACTCGAAGCCTGGCATAAGTTCTCATAAGTCTCCCGAATCGAAACCCTCTTATGCTGAACATAGACAAAGCCCAGCAAGGAAGTGTTCAGAATCCAGCAGAGAATGATCGTTCCGGACACGAGGATAATGATTGAAGTAAGAATCTGCGAATAGAGCCTTCTTCTCTTCTTTTTAGCCTTCTTCTGTCTCAAACTTATACCCCATTCCCCAGATTGTCTTAATGTAGGAGCCCTTGTCTCCCATCTTGCTACGTAGCTTCTTCACATGGGTATCAATGGTTCTTGCATCACCAAAATAGTCATAATTCCAAACATTATTCAGAATGGTATCCCTCGACAGAGCGATGCCCTGATTCTGCAGAAAGTAAGTCAGGAGCTCGAATTCCTTAACCGAGAGAACCATCTCCTGGCCATCGATGCTGGCAGTATGCGCTCCGATATCGATACGAATCCCACCTGCCTCAATAATATTCGAATCCTGGTTCATCTCTTCACCAGAGCTACGTCTGATGACTGCCTCAACTCTCGCCACAAGGATCTTCGGGCTGAAGGGTTTTGCAATATATTCATCGACACCCAGGTTAAATCCCTGCAATTCATCCTCTTCCGAAGTACGAGCCGTCAGCATGATTACCGGAATTCTGGAAGTTTCTCTTACGGTCTTCAGAACTTCATATCCATTCATCTTCGGCATCATCACATCGAGTATGATCAGAGACAGATCCTTCATACGACGAAATACGGACAAAGCCTCTTCGCCATCTCCCGCTTCGTAGACTTCATAGCCTTCGCGAACCAGGAAATCACGGACCAGTTTTCTCATTCTGGTTTCATCATCAACAACTAAGATTTTACCCTGCCCCATTTACTTATCCTCCTCTGAAATCCCAAGTTCGTGTTCTCTCTCTCGAATCAGATCTTCTCTCGCCTTTAATTCCTCTTCCCACTCAGAATACTCATTCTGTACCTTAGACCGGTAATTCAAAATGGTCGGTGCCCTGCCTGTAAGACTGATCACAAACATCAGGATCACCATGATGACAAGAATTCCGATCATGACCTTCTGCATCTGAATACTCCTGCGATGCTTCACATTCCTCTTCTTCATTGCATTCAGAAGTCTGTCGCTATCGCGCAAACGTAGAGCTGTCTCATCTTCTTCCGAAGAATTCATCGCATCTGTCTCCTTAAGTTCAGCGTTACCCTGCTTGGCAACAATACCTGCCGCCACATGTCCAAAGGTAACCGGGACCGGAACATCCGGAATCTGATAGGGATCAATCTGACCACCATCTAAGAGCCGACGCTGAATATCCCTGAGGAAGGACAGGCCTACCGGTGTCGTAAACATTCCGGAATCGAGAATCTGCAGATATAGTTTTAATACCTGGTCACTATCCTTCCAATTCATCGTGTCCTCTATATATTCAACGGCTTCAAGCTCATGAGAAGCTTTATCGCCTTCTTCTGCATCCTGAAAAGCAAATCCGCCCGCATGTATTAATCTGTCTTCATCAACTGCCATTGGCGTCTCCTGATATTGTCACGTTCCTGCTGTATCTGCTGCATAATATCGGTGGTATCCTCCAGATTCTCATCCGGGTGATACTTCTTCACCAGAGCACGATATTCCTGTCGAAGAACTGATGCATCTTCCATTGCCTCGTTAGAGAACCAGCGGGAAGCTATGCTCTTCCTTTCCGAAAGAGATTCATCCTCTTCATAAGAAGCTCTCTTCTCTTCCTGCTGTTGTCTCTTCTCTTCCTGCTGTCGTCTCTTCTCTTCCCGTTCTTGGCGGTCCCGCTTTGCACGTTCCTTCCGTTCATAATGATCTCTCTGCACTTCATCCCAATGGAAGGAGCGGTCTTCCTCGAGGATATGCTCTTCAACTACGCCTTTCCGGTTACACAGAAGGTAGGAAAAAGGCAGCTCTTCCTCCACACTGGTCACGAAGAAGAGATTCCCGCTTCGGTAGAGTTTGTAATCATAAATGGTGCCAAAGAGATTCTTATAGAGCAGATCCGGATTCAGATAGATGCGAAGAATATACTGTGCCAGGGGACTTCCCTTGAGGGCAACCTGAGCGGCCCGTCTTCTTGCGGCATCAATATGATCCTGAACTAATTTCTCCAGCCCTGCTTCGAGTTCCTGCTTGGAATTCGCATAATCTTCCATGTGTTCTGCGAGATCTTCGATCTTGGCACGAACGCTTGTCAGACTACTCTCATCCCCGGATAAACGTAGTTTTCTTAGCTCATCAAAGAGAACTTTCGAAGACTTACGAGACATATCCATATAAAAATCAATCGAACGAATCGAACGAATCAGAGACTTTGCCGTATGTGACGTCTGGATGAAGATCTCTCTTGCAAGCAGATCGTCCGAATAGAGGTTGACCGCCAGAAAGACATAATCAAGAACCTCTAATACGTCCTCTGGAACATCTGCATCCGCGATTGGCTCCACGAAGGCCCCATCATTAAGAAGGGCATTCACTCTCTCCTTGTCGCGCATGATCAGGGCATAATGCAGAGCATTCAGTCCCAGACAGTCATGCCAGCTGTTACCAGGATAAGCAATCTTCTTCCCATCGATCAGGTCCGTATAGACCTGGCTCATCTTCTCGTTCTGGAATCTCGCCTGGAAGATCAGGATCTTCTGCAATTCCCTGCTGGAAAGAATCTGGGCATTATCACTTAAAGTCTTAAAATAGAGCGACCAGGCCTCCATCCGAATCAGAAGATACAGGTACTCTATGGTCTGCTTCTCTGTCCGATCTCCACTATGCAGATTATGGAAAGTCCCGACCAGATGCTGGGTCAGAAAGAGCGAATATTCATTAGACAGATCTTCAATAAAGCGTTCACTGAAGAGCTCATCCGGGTACTTTAGATGTTCCCGGATCTCCGGTGGCAGATCCTTCTTACGATTCTCATAGAGCCTGTGATACGCCTTATTATCACCCATACGATACTGCTCTTCAAGTTCGAGCATGATCGCATCCTTTTTCAGTTCCGGCTCTAAGAGTGCAAGGCCGACCAGATAATGCCCCTCGTCGCTAAGAAGTCCATATTCGTGAAATGAAGACCGACTCATAGGTATGCGCATCTTCAGAGTCATCACATAAGCTCTTCTTACTTCAGGGCCTTCCATACGGGCAAATAACTGTAGATCCTCTAAGAAATGCCCAAACTCACGGATGGACGATAAGGAAACCTGTCCCTTCTGACCGGTCAGGTTAATATCATTATCCATGGTAAGTAAGGTGATCTGGGATTTGCCAACCGGAGACAGATAGAGAATGGAAGACGCCGCCTCACCAAGGCTAACTACGCCGCCATCCGACAGATGGATCGCACGATCTGTAACGATCGTAACTACACCATCCGGTTCATTTCTATGAAAAGCAGAATAGAGGTACATGAGCGCACGTTCACCAGACCTCGGCATAATACCGAAGCGGCTAAGTACTTCTTCTTTCAATTCCTGAGGATCCATGCCGAGATTTTTGTATTTTTTCTTCTCCAGACGGATCCAGTCATCCCATGTACGCATGTCATCATTATAACATTTCCTGTCCCCTGATTTTTAAAATTATTGTTAAATCGCAAGGGTATAAAAAAAGGAATGCAATTGCATTCCTTTTCGGAGTGGACTAGACGGGAATTGAACCCGTGTCCAAAAACCCATCCCCTGTTCTTCTACGAGTGTAGTCACTTTACTGACATTCCCTCCACCGCACGGGAAGAGACACCCTTACGGCTTTAGTAGCTTCATGATACGTCCTACGCAGCAAAGCTTATGCGCAGTCGTTTCCTACATGTTTGAAGCCCGTATCTGTTCGTGTAGGTGCAATCAGGCGGACTCGCAGCGATTAGGCTGCGTAAGCTAAATTATCGTTAGCGTTTAAATTTAAGTTTGGAATTTAACGCATCACCCTGCGACTCGCTTCACCAGCTTCAGAATCCCTGTCGAAACCTTTACTAGCCCGTAAAGTAGCTGGAAGAGAAAACGCCATCTCTTCCATACAAGTATTATATCGGTCGAAATGTATCCGTCAATAGGGGTAGATTCGAATTAACCGAGATTTCTAATTTTGAAATCGCGTTCTGCTTCTCGCTTCTGGTCTTTGTTCGCAATATCTCTTCTCTTATCATAGAGTTTCTTACCACGGGCAAGAGCGATTTCCACCTTAACCTTCGAGCCCTTGAAATAGACTTCCACCGGAACCAGGGTATATCCCTTTTCCTTGATCTTCTGTTCTATCTTGAGGATCTCGGATTTATGCATCAGCAGTTTTCTAGGGCGAAGGGGATCACGGTTAAAGATATTACCCTTCTCATAAGGCGAGATATGCATCTGATAGATCCAGACCTCTCCATCCATGATACGAACCCAGGCTTCCTTGATGGAGCACTTGCCGCTGCGAAGCGCCTTCACCTCTGTACCAACAAGTTCAATACCACATTCGAAATACTCGTCCAGAAAATAATCATGACGGGATTTCGGATTATTTGAGATCATCTTTTTGGAATTTTTATTGTTTTCACTCATGATGTCACCAACAAACACTTATTTCATCAGCTGAAAATCAATGGTTCTCGTCTCCGTATCCGCACCTTCCACACGAATGGTAACCGGCATTCCCATCTTAAAGGTTCTTCCGGTGCGTTCACCTACCAGTTCATAGCTATTCTCATGATAGATGTAATAATCATCCGTTATGTTAGAAATGTGGACCAGGCCTTCAATGGTGTTAGGAAGTTCTACATAGAGCCCCCATCCGGTAATGCCAGACACGACACCGTCATAGACTTCACCGATATGCATCTGCATATACTGAGCCATCTTCAGCTTATCCGTCTCTCTCTCCACTTCATCTTCCCTACGCTCTAACTGGCTGGTCTGTGTTGCAACAGCAGGAAGAATCTGCCGGAAATGCTCGATCCGCTTGGTGCTCAACTCACCATGTAGCTTCTCTTTAATGATTCTATGAATCTGAAGATCCGGATAACGTCTGATCGGGCTTGTAAAGTGACAATAATACTTCTCAGCCAGTCCAAAGTGTCCCAAAGGATCCGTCGTATACTTTGCCTGCTGCATACTACGCAGTGTCAGACGGCTGATCAGAGCCTCTTCCGGTCTACCTAAAATCTTATTCATAAGATTCTGGATATCCTTCGGACGAAGTTCATCACCTGCAGGATGAAGACTCAGGCCAAATGCCTGAATGAAGACACCCAGATCATGAATCTTATCCCCATCCGGTTCTTCATGGCTACGATAGAGAAAAGGAATCTCTGCTCTTGCAAATTCTTCTGCAACGGTCACATTCGCAAGGATCATGAAGTCTTCGATCAGTTCGTTCGCAGAACTATGCTCATAAGGAACAATATCGATAGGATTTCCCTTTTCATCAAGAATAATCTTGGTCTCAGGGAAACCAAAATCAATGCAGCCATTATCATGACGTCTCTTACGAACGATCTTAGAGAGAGAAAGCATTTCATCAAGCATATCAGCAATATCTGCATACTTCTCTCGTTCTATAAGGTCCTTGTCTTCTGTGATCAATTTTACAGAATGATATGTCATTCTGTGCTTAATCTTCACGAGGGTTTCAGCGATCTCGTGAGAGATAACTCGTCCATTCTTATCGATGGTCATAAGGCAAGACAGAGCAAGACGATCCACACCTTCATTCAGGGAGCAGATTCCATTGGAGAGAGCCTTCGGCAGCATAGGAATCACGCGGTCCGTAAGATATACAGAAGTTCCCCTCTTAAGTGCTTCCCTATCCAGAGGAGACTTCTCTCTTACATATTCAGAAACATCCGCGATATGGACACCGAGAAGGTAGTTGTCACCGTCTCTCTGAAGAGAGATGGCATCATCGAGATCCTTAGAATCTTCGCCATCAATCGTGACCATTGTGATATCTCTTAGATCCAGACGTCCTCTCATCTGCTCCTTGGTAACAGTTCCAGGGATTTCGTTCACCTGGCTCATCACTTCATCCGGGAATTCAGAAGGAATACCGTATGCTTTTACAATAGACAGAATATCCGTGCCTGGTTCATCGGGCATACCCAAAAGTTCGATGACGATTCCTTCCGGCTGCTTACCATTCTCACCATAATCAGAGATGGTTGCCAGAACCTTCTCCCCATGTCTTGCACCAAGTTCACGATGTTCAGGGATGTAGATATCCTGCTGAATCTTCGGATCATCGGGTGTAATAAAGCCAAAAGAGCCTGTCTTCTCATAGGTACCAACTACCTGCAAGAGTTCGTGGCCAAGAATCTTCGTGATCTTTGCCTCTCTTCTCTTCCCTTCCGGGCTCTTGGGAAGGAGGGCAATCTCAACCGTATCCTTGTGGAAAGCTCCATTAATGTTATCCGGATTGATATAGAAATCCTGCTCATATCCTTCAACAGTTACAAAGCCAAATCCCTTGGGATGAGCCGTATAGATTCCCTGCAGTTTCTCCTGATTAGAGATACTGTAACGGCCAAGGGCATCCTGTTCCAAGCTTCCATCCAGAAGCAGTTCATCTAATATCTCATAGAGTTCACTACGCTTCCCCTTGGGCACATCAAGAATCACAGCCATCTCTTTTGCCTTCATGGGAACATAGACGGGATCATTTAC
>Ga0256404_1013112_pt1 | contig 10581 bp, 5 predicted proteins | sample RumenRJG_01DNA_FD_185990 | JGI IMG/M metagenome (GOLD analysis project Ga0256404, IMG submission 185990) | Bovine rumen microbial communities from Lethbridge, Alberta, Canada - RJG_01 | ecosystem: Host-associated > Mammals > Digestive system > Stomach > Rumen | place: Canada: Alberta | collected...
TTTATAAAAGGATACTTTTCAAGAAATAAGAAATTATAGTTACTAACCAAACTTTTATTATAGATGACTTACAAATAATAAAATATGTCTGGCAAATCTAAAATCGATGTTTTTAATAAAATGACAAAAACGGCTTTGGATGAAGAAATTAGTAATTATGTGGCGTACCATAGGTATTATCAAAGATTAATTGCAGTTAAAATAGTTAGTGAAGGAAATACCATTGCTTATGCTGCAAAAATCTTAGGAAAATCATATCAAACTGTCCATAGATGGATTAAAACCTGTGAAAAAGAAGGTTTAGAAGGTTTAAAACCTTCATTTGGCGGAGGAAGACCATCAAAATTAACTTATGATCAACTAATTGAATTGGATAAAATCATAGAAGAAACACCTAATATGTCTATGAAAGATGTTCATTTACTGGTTAATAAAAAATTTAATGTAGATTATAGTTTGAAGCAAATAGGAAAAATTGTGAGAAAATTAGGTTATAACTACAGTAAAGCATATCCAAAATTTTCTAAATCTCCTGAAGATGCTGAAGAACAGTTAAAAAAAACTTAGAAGAATACAATTTAACATCAAACGATATTATAGTCTTATTTGATGAAGCTTCATTTCAAAATGAACCGTATACCCAAAAATCTTTATATAAAAAAGGAACAAAACATACACAAATTGTAAATCCTTACAAATTCAAAATTAACGCCACAGGATCCTTAGCAATTAATGGAAATTCAACCATCACAATTACAAATTCTTCCACAGCACCTGAAATCGCAATAGCATTATTAGAATTAAGAATTGCAAATACAAAGAAGAAAAATACCATAAAATTATTAAATAATATAATTGAAGAAGTTAATTTAACTGATGATGAAATAGATGAATTATTAATGAAAAGTAATGAAGATAATGGAGTTTTTACAGAAAAAATTTTAAAAACACTTGAAAAGTATAAAGATAATACAACCTCTACAATTGCTAGAATCATTGGAAAACACTGTAATAGGGAATCATTAAATAATGTGAAAAAAATACGAGAAATAAGAAGAAAAATAACCTTAAATCAATTAGAAAAAGAAGATATAATAACAAAAATGCTAACTGAACAAAGAATATGTTTAATTCTTGATAATTACAGTGTCCATAAATCTGCATTCATCAAAAAAATAGCATTGCATCTCAATATTGTTCTAATATATCTTCCACCATATTCTCCTCACTTAAATCCAATAGAACAAATATGGAGACAAATGAAAAGAGAAATAAAACATTATTATCTAAAATCAAAAGAATTTTTAAAAGAATTAACAATAAAAACATACTTTGAATCGATTTCAGAAACAAAAGTTTATGACAAATGGCTCGAAGCATTTATAACAAAAGTTTGGTAATTAACTATAATTTGCTTTGAGAATTTGGTAAGTATGCAATTATTCCTGTGATTATCATTTGTAAATAAAATTTTAAAAATATACTAAACTCGAAAGTGAAATTTTTGATTGCATAAATCCTGAAAATGAGTAAGTATATGATTTTAATTTTCACTATTTTCATTCTAATTTTTCTTTATTTTTAATTTAAAGCAGTAAATTAATATATGATGTGGAAATTAATATAATGGATTTAATCAAATTCAATAAAAATATGATTTCTACAAATCTTTAAAAAATTTAAATAATATCAATTGGTATAAATATACAACATGAGCAAAGACCGAGAAAGCATGAAGGGAACATACTTCATCTCTTCAATTTCAACAACTTCATACCTAGTGGAATATGGGGTTTTATCAATTTTTACTTTATTTCTACTTTATGTTTTGGATTTCTCAATTCCATTGACATCACGGGTTTATGGATATTATTACGGCTTTGCATATCTGATTCCAATACTAATCGGATACATTTCTGACAAATACCTGAATAAATCCACTTCACTGACCATTGGCTTTGTTTCAATGATAATAAGCCAAGTGATTCTATGGTTTTCAGCCTCATTATATGACCCCAACAATCCTGTTCGAGATACAATAGTCCTTAATTTGCAAAACATTGCGTACTTTATAGGATTGCTGTTCCTCGCATTGGGAATGAGTTTTTCATCCCTTTCAATTACACATATGATTAATTCTATCAATAACGAATCATCAAGACTTAAAGGATTCTCCATTTATTATCCCATTTTGAATTTTGGAATATTGGTAGGAGTAATCATAACAAGTGTGGTGGTGGGAAATGAAAATTATGAATTATATGAATGGATTTTCTTCATATTCACAATTATTCTAATTATCGGACTAATCATCTTTAGATTAGGCAAAGATAAGTATCTGGTTGACAATGACGGAAACCCTATGAATGATGACCGCCCTAAGGAGTCCATAATTGAGGAGTCAAATAAACTTCTCAGGAACATATCACATGAAAGCATATTCAAAATCAAAAATCTAAACTTTAATCAAAGAATAAGGCTTTTTCGTGATTCACTGACACTCAAGGAAAAGGATAGGATAACGGTCTTTTTCATATTTTTAATGATAATAATCTTTTATAGAATTGCATTTTCTCAATCCAGCATATCCCTTGTCTTTTTTATAAATACTTATGTCCAAAGGGATTTGAGCTTTTTTACAATACCTGTACAAATGTTTTCCCTGCTTAATCCTCTATTCATTTTAATTTTAGGCCCTATTTTTATTAAAGTCACTGATAAGCTGGAGAAAAAGAAAATCAAACTGGGATTCATAAAAAGAACCATATTGGCCCTGTTGGTCATGGTGCTCTGCTTTACGCTGCTAACCGTAATTGGCTATTATATAGATATTGATTCTGTGGATAAAATCAGCTTGATTTGGATTGTTGTTTTTGAATTTTTTATAGCAGTATCTGAACTTCTTTTCTCGATAGCGGGTTATGCTATGGTTGGTGATTTGGCCTCTGAAAAATATTATTCCTTGTTTTTCGGATTTTTCCTGGCTACAAAGTCTGTTGCAATGTTCTTGTCCGGATTTATATCCTCACGTTTCCCACCGGAAGGAACTGAGTCTTTTATTTTTCACATGCCGGTTCATGGACTGATGGACTTTTTCATGATATTTGTAATTATGAATCTATTTACTGCATTAGTTCTAATCATTTATAGAAAAAAATTGATTGAAAAAATGCATCTTGAAGATTCGAATTCTGCATAGTTCCACATTTTAAATACAAATAATTTGTGATATCATTGATTTATTAACAATAATCCTTGAAAAAATAGTTCATTACGAGAAATAATCTAGGTGATATCTTCCAAATTCTCCTTATCCAGCATTTGTGTTAAAATTCGAGCATACATCCTGACAAAACTGGCGGCAGTATCGCTTGAAAACATGTCTGCATGGTTTATGTGAATGACATATCCGTCATCCAAATCATTGATTACGCAGAAGAATTCGGAAAATGAATCCTTAAATGCATCCCTTATGATTATGTCGTTTCCAACATCGGATACATCATTCAAATCAAAATTATACTCAAACAGTACAGTATTATTCAAGTCGAATTCCTTTTCAAGCAATCTGAATGGATAGACATTGCTAAGCATTGATTTTAAGACCAAATCGGAAAAGTAATCCAGGTATGTTTTAATGTCATCGTTTTTGCAGTCTACAAGAATTGGGGTTGTTCGGGCAAACATTCCCAGAGAATCCTGAATATAATTTTCATGACGACCATGCTCCACAAAGTTATAGTAGACCTTAGGGCTTCCTATAAATCGGGAGTAAGTATATGCAAATACTGCATTTAGGAAAGTACCAATGGTGATGTTATTGTTTCTAGTGAACTCTTCAACATCACTTCGAATTCTGCGAATTGGGAGAGAAACTATTCCTTGAGAACCGTTTGAATCTTTTTGTATTGAATTGACTTCGCCAATGCCTGCCAGTTGTTTGGCATAAAACTCATGTGAAGAATCATAAGTCTCTTCGAATTTGGATTCAAAAGAATCACGGCTGGCATAAAGGAAGCCCAAATCAACATCTTTGTTCAAATTACCTTCAAAAGCATCAGTGAAATTATTGCCAATTATAGTGTATCCTATAGCGTCATTAATCACATGATGGATATCATAGACAATTCGATTGGATTTCTCATTGCCGATAATGAAGAAACGGGCCAAATACCTTTCCAAATCAAAAGGCTTTATAAGGTCAGTGAAATCATCGGTATTGCAAACCTCAACTAAAGGATAGCTATCACAGATTAAAAGGGGCATGTCCATGTCATCCAAAATACGTCCTTTTAAGATAGGATGCTTTTCAATCAAGGAATGAATTGAATCCTTAATGTCATCAACGGATTTATCCAAAGGACATTTAACAAGATTACATGTAGAATATGCGTTGCCCATATCATAGTCTTTTTCATTGAAATAAATTTCAAGCTGGGATTCAGAAAGGGCACAGACAACATTGTTATCATTAAAATTGAAATTTCCAATGAATTCTAATTCGGATTTGATGTTTTCAATGAATTCCGTGAGATTATCGGCTATATATGTGTCTTTTGGATACGTGCCGCTAATGTAATAGGAATCATCAGCACGATTGATGTTGAAAACAATACCATATGTGTCCACATCTTTCAAATCATCTTGAACCAGATTATGATTGGCCGATTTGAATAGCTCATTTTCAAAAGCAAATTCTGTGCTTAGGAAATTGAATGTAACTGGACAGTGCCTATACTCCAATTCATTGGTGATGTAGATTAATGATCCATAATTCAAACCCAAATTCCGTATATCTCCAAATGCGGTTTTAATTTTATAAACATCTCTTACAATGGAAACATCATCATAATCATTGCCGATATCGACATGTACTGGATACTGGCTGGTAAACCACCCTACGGTTCTGAAAAGATTTGCAAGATTATCATCACGCCCATAAGATTCTCGATTAAATATGATATCTTTCCCGTAAGTCTTTTTATATGCACGTGCAATAGCTAATGCCCAATATTCCTCCTCTGAAAGCATCAATAGGTTATCGACATCATATCCTACATCAACATTGAAATTAAATCCCTTGGCATTTCCTCTAATCTGTGAATCGTCCAATAGTCCATTAACTTCAATCCAATGCAATTTCTCTTCTTCAGAAATGTTATCAACCAATCCTTTTACATCTTCAATCCAATCCTTATATGAATATGGTCTGGTGAGTTCAATATTCCCATCATTCGGGTCATGATAAGCTTCTTTTATTGATAATCCATTACCTTCGATAATCTCTGATGAAATTTCTTGAGTATTTTCAATATTCTGAGCAATCCTATAAGGTGTTCTATAATTCAATATGTCTCTTGCAGGATATGTTATGCCGTTTTTGTTGAGCAATGAGATTACACGTATCGCCGTGATGGAATCTCCACCGAGATTAATGAAGTCATCATTTAATCCAACGAACTCCTGATTAAACACAGCCTTGAATGCATCAGCCACCATCTTTTCCACGGCATTTGTTGGAGCAACATAATCAACAAAACTATCAACTTGATATTCATTGCCATAAACGTCTAGGGAATTCTCACTTTGACTTGGGGTAGAGAATATTTTCAAATCTTCACTGATGCAATAGTCAATATCAGAGAGCATCTCCTTTTCCAACATTTGGGTTAAAATTTTGGCATACGCTTTAGCAAAACTGATTATGGTTTTTCTAGAAAACTTATCGGAATGCTGAATCCCTACAACATAGCCATCATCCAAATCATTAACGACACATAGCAAATCGGAAATTGAATCTATGATGTTTTCGCTTGCAATAATGTCCTCATTTAAACTGAAAACATCAATGAGATTCAAGTTATACTCAAACATCACATCATTATTCAGATTGAATTCGGAAGCAAGCATTCTGAATGGATAAACATCATTTAACATGGAAGATAATGCCAAATCTGAAAAATAGCTTAAATATTCTTTGATGAAATCATTTTTGCAATCAACCAGAATTGGAACAGTTCGAGTGAACATCCCTACTGCATTTCGAGCATAATCCTCATGTCGCCCATGCTCAGTGAAATTAAAGTAAACTTTGTCACTGCATAAAAAACGAGAATAAGTATAAGCAAAAGCGGCATTTAAGAAAATTCCTGCAGTTATCCCATTAGCACTAGCGAACTCTTCAACACTGTTCTTAATGCCTAGAATAGGAATGGAAACAATGCCCTCACAACCCTCAGATTCATTCGGCAATTGCTTTACTTCATCGATATCTGCCAAGTGTCTGGCATAGAATTCATGGGCTCGCTCATAGCCGGATTCAGATTTGGATTTGAAAGAATCATAACTTGCATGAACAAAACCTAAATCAATACTTTCATCCAGATTATCTTCTAAAGCATTAATCAAATCATTTTCAACAAATGTGCATCCTACAGCGTCATTTATGATATGATGTGCCTCAAAGAATACCTTTTTTTCTTCATTTTTATCAATAATATAAAAACGTGAGAGGGATTTTTCCAAATCAAATGCCTTTAAAAGATTAGAAATGTCATCATCAGAAGTTATATTAATATCAGGATTGCTGTCGCAAATTAAAAATGGAGTAGTGTCATTATCTAAAAGTCTTGACTTTAAAATAGGGTGTTTATCAATTATTGATAAGATTGCCTCTTCAATTTCTTCAATCGAACTATCCGAACCGCAATCAATAGAGGCAAATGTGGAATATGCAGTATTCTTATTGTTGACTTTCTCATCCAAATAAATTCCCAATTGAACTTCAGATAATGGACAGATTATTATGGAATCATCAAATGAAGCATTTTTCTCCTTGAAAATATTTTTTGCGGAATTTCTAACATCTTCAAGCCATGATTCATATGAGCTAGGTTTATCAAGTTTCATTTTTGCATCTAAAGCCAAATGAGTGTAGATATATGTCAAATCATCCAATAAAATACTCCAGCTTACCCCATCCACAATCAGATGATGAATGACAAAAACAAGATAACATTTATCTTCGCAGCGAGCCAAACTGACATCCATCAGATTATTGAAAACATCAAGTGAATCTTTAGCTTTCTGGATGATTTCTGCAATGCCTTCATCAATATTGCCAGTTATCTCATATTCATTGATTTCACAGATTCGAGTATTCAACGGTAATATTTCCTGCACATACCAATCATCTTTAACTTTGAATCTCGCCCTCAGCATGTCGTGCAGTTTTGTTAATTCATCCAAAGCAGCCTGCAGTATAGCGATATCCAAATCAACTGCAGATTCCAAAACAAATTCCTGTGTGAAATTATTCCTGTTTATTTGATCAAAGAAATAATCCTGAATTGGAAGCAAATCAAAAATGCCTTCGACATATTCATGGGATTCTTCAAATTTATCTCTCGCATTCTGAGCAATGAGATAGGGGGTCTTATACTTTAAAATATCACTTGGATTACAAATGATTCCTTCATTTTGAAGCAGGGAGACTATGCGTATGGCCTTAATTGAATCTCCACCCAAACGATAGAAGTTATCATTGATTCCGACCTTCTTTACATCCAGAACATTTTCCCATACTTTAACAACTGCATCTTCAACCGCATTTGTCGGTGAAGCATATTTGTATTTTGCTGCTTTAGGTTGAGGCAATCTTTTAATATCTATCTTTCCGTTGTTGTTTAGAGGTATGGAATCAATCTGCATTATTGAAGTGGGAACCATAAACGGAAGTAGCACATTTCCCAAATCATTCAATAGTTTATCCGTATCAATGACATCATCACTAACGATGTATGAATACAATTGAGTATTTCTGGAATCCGCTACTGTGACGGCCTGGTTTATATTCTCATTTCTCTCAATTTGCCTGTTGATTTCATCCACTTCAATTCTTTGACCATTGATTTTGATTTGCGTATCCATCCTTCCGATGAAATTTATTTCGCCATTACTATCAAGATATGCTAAATCTCCAGTGCAGTACAATGTGCCTTCATCAAATGGATTTGCGATGAAATGTCTGTTTGTTTCATTCTCATTGTTTAAATAACCATCAGCCACCTGTTTTCCACCAATGCACAATTCTCCAGGAATGCCTATTGGGCATAATTGTCTTTTATCATTTAAAATATAAATTTGAGTATTTATATTGGCTTTTCCAATGGTGATTTTATCATATAGGACTCTTTTAATGCTTGCGAATATTGTTGCTTCGCAAGGTCCATATGCATTGTAGATAATCGGATTGTAATTTTTCCGAATTTCGGCTACCAGACCTTCATTTAGGACTTCTCCTGCAAGTATCAGCTGTCCCACATTTTCCATAATCCTTTCAAAATTTGGAAGCTTTAAAAACATTTTCAATTTGGCCGGAACCGTATTGACAATTGATTTTTGATTCAATACGTCTCTAGGAATTCCTGAAAAATCATAATTCTCATTGATTACATGCAGCTGAATGCCATTCAACATTGAAAAGATAATCTCAAAAAGCGATGTGTCAAATCCTATATTTGTCGTGTGGTAAAAAATCCTGCTGTCTTTATCATAAAATTGCTTTTTAGCACTTATCAGGAAGTTTTCAACATTTTCATGAGTGATTTGCACACCTTTTGGGACCCCTGTAGTTCCTGAAGTATGAAGTATGCACAGCTTGCCTTGAGAGGACAATTCGAATTCGCCATAATCATAATCATATAATGACTTTTGGTTCAAATCAACAATGTCGACATCATCCATGTCCAAATCCAGATTCGTCAATACAACTTTTGCGTCAACCTCATCAATGATGCGCCTTATCATTCCCTCTGGAGCTGATGGGTTGATTGGGACATAAACCGCATTCAGTTTCAAAATGCTATAGAAGCCCAAAACAGATTCTATACTACGGTTAGCTATCAATACGATATTATCTTGCTTTTTAACACTGAATTTGTCCTTCAGATAATTTGACAAGCTGTTGGTTTTCAAATCAAAATCATTATAGCTTAAAGAAGATTCATGATTGGACAAAATTTTCATTGTAGGGTTTTTAGCAATTTGCTCTTTTAATGCTATCAGGATTGGGTCATATTTCACGTCCTCCTTAACGCCAGTCATTTCGATTATCCTTTCCCGCTCGCCAGATGATAGAATGTCAATGTCATCAATTTTCATACCCATATTTTTGCCGATGTTGTCAATCAAATTAATATAATGGCCCAGTAGTCCCTTAATCTTATCAAAGGAATACAAATCAGTATTATAATCGAATTCAACAGTCAAATCGGATGGACTATTCTTTATTGTGCATGTCAAATCAAATTTGGATCCATCCCACTCTAAATTATTGTCAAAGTCATCGGCAGTGTTCTGTATAAATGCTATGTTGAACAGAGGATTGAATGAATTGTTGGTTGGTATGTTATGGTCTTCAACTATCTGTTCGATTGAATAGTTCTGATTGGCGAATAAGTTGGCCAATTCTTCTTCGGTTTTCATTAAAGTCTCTTTTAAGGTATCCCTGCCACACATGGTCTGTGCAAATGGCAGTGTATTGGCAAACATTCCCAAAGTCTTTTTCAGAACTGGAGATGTTCTTCCGTTTGTTATGATTCCAATTTGAATGTTCGATTCGTCTGTGTATTTGTGAAGCAAAATGCAGAATTGCAGAAGTAATAATTTGTAAACTGTGGTGTTGTTGTCCATTGCTCGTTTTTCTATAATTTCTTTATCCAGAATGTATGCAATCTTGCTTCCGTTAAAAGTCATTTCTAGTGGCCTTTCAAAATCTGTCATAAGTACGGTTCCATATTCTGAAAGTTCTCTGTTTTTCCAGTAATCCGCTTCCTTAGTCTGCTGATTCTTAACCCATAATACATTAACCGGAGGGTTTCTTTTAAGTTCATATTTTATGGATGGCTTTTCACAAATGAGTAAGATATCTTCAACCGTTAGATTTTCGATTCCACAACTGACAAATTGATTTAAAACCTTTTTGATGCTCCTTAAAAATGAGTGGACATATGGAAAAGTGTATTTGTTGGCATCGAACTTTAATTTCAAGAGATATTTCTGGGATGATTCGCCGATAATCAGTGAGGGGTTTGAATCATTGTCTTCCAAATCATTATAAATATAATTAAAATGAGATTGGATGGTCAATTTCCTTAACAATTCATTATACTCCTTTGGATTGGAAAAATCATCACTGAGATTGGCAATATACTCAATGACATTCCTTTTTCTGTTTTCATCATTGAATTTCAATGGGGCCTCAATGGATTTTCCATTGATTTTGGACTTTGTTTTGATGAAAATTTGGCTATCTTCACTATATTTTGTCAATGTAATGCATGTAGCTGTCAAAAACAACAAATTATGGTCTAAATCGTATTTTAAAGCTAAATCATTAATTTTTGATTTGATTATGGAAATGCAAACATATTCCATTTTTGAGATGTTGTCATCATTTTTATTAAACATAAGGGCTGAAGATTGCATAAAAACACACTATAATAGTAGTTTTTACTGATTATTATTAAAAAATTTTTTCATTTAGTTCACAATTTTTAATCCTAAAACAAAATTGATTTG
>Ga0256404_1013116_pt1 | contig 10579 bp, 10 predicted proteins | sample RumenRJG_01DNA_FD_185990 | JGI IMG/M metagenome (GOLD analysis project Ga0256404, IMG submission 185990) | Bovine rumen microbial communities from Lethbridge, Alberta, Canada - RJG_01 | ecosystem: Host-associated > Mammals > Digestive system > Stomach > Rumen | place: Canada: Alberta | collected...
AAAGGCAGCAAAAACAAACCGAAATCAAACGATACTGCCGCCGGTCAGAGCTGACGCTCTGCCGGTCGGCACTCACCAACAACCACTGACTATACACCGTATAGTCTAACTGGTTGGGAAAGTACTAATTAAAACATTGAGACGAAGCCGTAGAAAAAGAAAACATCTCTCAGAAAAATATCTTCCGGAGATTCTCCGGCATGGAATGGAACATCATCTGCACAACGGTTTCCGCCGAAGTGATGTTGTCGGTCAGGACCCACTCCCGCGTCATGCCGACGGCGCCCATACAATAAAACCGGATACTGTAAGAGAGCTGGGTATCGAGAATATCGGTACCCAGTTTTTCCTTTGCGAGCTCCGTATAGCGCTTCGTAAAGTATTCCACCATATAGTGCCAGAGAGCATTCTGGGAAGAATCTTCATAGGCGCGCTTGTAAAACAGGATCTCCTGCTTCATCCGGTTCATCCCTGCAGCTGCAGAGGCGACAGAGGTTATATCAGTGCCATAGGCATCTGTACAGAACATCCAGGCCACCAGGTCATACTTGTTTTTGAAATGGTAATAAAAGGTCGGCCGTTCAATATCGGCCGCCTTACAGATCTCTGTCACGCGGATCTTATCGATGGGTTTGTGCTTCATGATCGCCCGCATCTTATCCGCGATCCACAGCTTGGTGATCTCAGCCATAAACACACTCTTTCTTACAAAAATGGAATTATGTAAGGTTATCTTTCAGAATTGTAGTTCTGTATGTGGATTCTTGCAAGGGATCTGTGTAAACTTTGTTCATAAACAAGAACAGTCAGGGCAGAACCCCCGGGAACTGCCTCTTTTGAAAGGATGGACGAATATGCATTTTACAGGAACCATATACAGAAACCCTTATTGGCCCACATGGCCGCTGTTGGAGATCACCCAGGGCTGCACCCACAACAGGTGCAAGTTCTGTACGATGTACAAAGAAGTGCCCTTCCGGATGTCTCCGATGGAATGGATCGAGGAGGATCTGAAGGAGCTTGCAGAGAGTGATCCGAATGCCCGGACGATCAAGCTGCTCTCGGTCAATCCTCTGGTCCTGGCCTATGATAAGCTGGCTCCGATCTTTGAGATGATCCGCAAATATCTGCCGAAGATGGAATACATCTATCTCGCGGGAAGAGTCACAGATCTGAAAAACAAGACGGTGGACGAGCTGAAGAAGCTGAAGGAGCTTGGAATGCGTGAGATCTCCCTCGGTGTGGAAAGCGGCGATGACTGGACCCTGGACCGGATTCATAAGGGATACCATGCGGAAGACATCCTGGAACAGTGCCATAAACTTGAGGAAGCCGGCATCGATTACTGGATGACCTTCCTGAACGGCGTTGCGGGAAGATCCCACAGCCGGGAACACGCCATCAACTCTGCGAAGATCTTCAGTCAGTGCAAGCCTATGCTGGTTGGAACCGGCGGACTGACGCTGTTCCCTGGAACACCCCTTCTGGAGGAGGCACAGCGCGGCGAATTCGATCCGCTTTCAGAGAAGGAAATGCTGGAGGAGCTGAAACTCTTTGTTGAGAATCTGACCTGCGACTGCTCCTTCATCACCCACCATACGATCTCCGGCACCAACCTCACAGGCCCGGACTTTCTTGCCAGAAAAGATAAGATCGTTGCCGCGCTGGAGCGTCAGATCAGCCACGGCGATCTGGACTGGATGGCGGCGCTGCGCCGGAACAAAAGAACGCTGTAATAAGATGCCGAGTGAGCTCCGAACGAGTATACGAATTATGCTGTGCCACGGGTCTGCTTATGGCATAATTCAGATATAGAGAAAACTGTTTGACGGTTTAGCAGAACATTATGAGTAACAGGCAAAAGAGGAGAAGTAATGTTTAAAGTCGATTATAAGAAGCTCATACTGTCTTTTAACGAATTCCACGACCTTTCGGACAAGGATATGCCGCAATACGGAGAATACTGTCTGCTCGAACTGAAAACAGGAGATTATACTGCAGGCGGCTGGCTTCCGTCAGGGAACGGGAGTGCCGCAGCAGGAGAGTTCCTGCGCGGAACCGCCGATACCGTTGATTCGGAAGAGGTGGCAAGATGGCACTCTCTCGACCGCTACGACCTTACCGAGATCCTTAAAGATGAAGAGATCGACTGGATAAATCTCGGACCCGAAGAAGAAGGCAGCCGCAATGTTCAGTTTAAGGAGTTTAAGTCGTTTGCAGACAGAAAGAACCCGAAACAGGAGCAGTTCTGCCTTTTGATCATGAAGGACGGAGGTCTGGCGGCAGGCAGATGGAATAAGTGGCGGGACGAGGCGGGAGGAGCTTTTATCTATTCGTCGGCGCTGGCGAGCCACAGCTGGTACAAGGTATGGGCGTGGACGCCGCTTAGTTCTGATAAGTTCTTCGCAATGGAGGTGGAACGGGAGAACGAGAAAAAGCGCGAAAGGAAACTGAATAAGAACCCTTCCGCCGATCCGGAACTGTTCAAATACGGAACAGACATCAACGTATATTACGAAAAAGCTTTGGAAAAGCTGCGTGAAGAATTCTATTGGGCCACTCTGCCGATGATGAGGAAAAAAACACCGGTCTGGCAGATTGCGCGTCTTCACGGCAAATATGTTTTCGGTCAGATCAGCAAAAACTATTATGATGATTCGGATATCGTGACCCCGTGGACAGAGGGCACCACCGCGGACGAGTTCATCGATTTCCTGTGCAGATATACGCACGATACTGTGGAACACTCGAATCCGGAGGAGAAATTCAAGTTTGGCACGGACATAACGGTATATCTGGAAAAAGCTTTCAATAATGTAAAGAAGGATTATCGCTGGCTTGACAAAAAGATGCTCGGTAAGGCCTGGCAGTACGATATACAGCGTGTTGACGGAGACCTTGAATTTGTCAGAAGATACCGGACCGAAGGCGAGTATTCAGTGTACGATGTCGAAAGCGCTGAACGTTTTATAGAGAGCGTGGAGTACGACTATCAGAGCGCGGCGCTTCAGGCAAATAAAACTGTGGCAAGTTATGCTCCTTCATTCGGCCATATCAGTCTGCACGGCTGGAATCTTGAGAGATATGTTTTCTATAAGCTGCAGTCAGGCGACTACAAAGTGAGCGTAACAGCCGGGGACCGCGTGGCCGGCGGCAGCAGGGAATTTTTCATCACACCGTACTGCTTCGAGGCAAAGACCTACGAGGAATTCCTGGACCGCTATCTGGAGATCGTTCCGGACTATTCCTTCGGGCTAGGCAGGAAGGAGCTTCTGCCTGACAAAGAACTGAAGAAATTCCTTGGGTATTAAAGCAGTTGTTTGCAGACTCATTTTAGAAGCGGGGATTAAAACAGAATCAATGAGAATAATCTATAGCAGCGGAGATCTTCTGCTTGGACAGTCCGGGGAAACTTATTACCTGCGCACGGGAGAACGATCGTATCAATTGTCGTCTAATAGCTATGAGCCGTGCCTGTATATCGAAGGGCCTGATGGTTTTTGCATTACGATCCATCACGCCTTTACTTTGGATGAGCTCTGCAGTACAGCGCAGACGAACGGCTCGATGGAGATGATCACGGGCGATAAATATGATATGCAGGGTATCTGTATGCTGCTGCGAAAAGCCCTGACTCTGTCGATGGAATCTGTGGACATCGGTTACCTGGAAGCCCGCTGTTTTATGGACTATCTGGAGGAACGCGGTGCGGTATCTGAGGAGACCGCAGTGCCGCTTGCGGACCGGGGAATTGAGAATCCGAATGTGATGAATTCTATGCTGCATGCCAAAAAGGTACGCAGGACGAATGATGCAAGATACTATATAGCGAAATCTCCTGCCGGAGCTGATAGAAAAATACGACAGATTCCCGATCTTCGGGATATGCGTTGACGGATTCTGCAGGGAAGTGCTTTTCCGGGTGTGCGATATGGAGGATGTGTTGTGAAGCTTGGTATTATCGGAACAGGTAAGATCGTACATGAAGCTCTTTTTGCCATGGAGGAGATCACTGAGATCGAGCGTACGGCAATATTTGCGAGACCTAAGAGCCGGGAAAAGGGTGAAAAACTGGCAGAACAGTACGGGATCGGCAAAGTTTATACAGACTACGCAGAACTCCTCTCTGACAGCGGTGTTGACTGCGTGTACATCGGCCTCGTCAACAGCGCGCACTATCCTTATGCAAAGCAGGCGCTGCTTGCGGGTGTGAATGTTATTCTGGAGAAACCGTTTGTCTCCACAATGGCGGAAGCCGGGGAACTTGCATCGATCGCAGCGGAGAAGGGAGTCTTCTGCCTTGAGGCCATTACGACCCTGCACAGTAAAGTGTTTGAGAAGATGGCAGAGATCCTGCCGAAGCTCGGGACTTTGAAGATGGCCCAGTGCAATTTCTCACAGTATTCCAGCAGATACAAGAAGTATCTGGCCGGTGAGATCGAACCAGCCTTTGATCCGGATCTGTCGGGAGGCGCACTGTATGATATCAATCTCTATAATGTCTATCTGACGATCGGTCTTCTCGGTGCTCCGAAGGATGCGAAGTATTTCCCGAACCTTGGATTTAACGGGATCGACACATCCGGAACGGCAGTCCTCTGCTATGATGGAGTGACGGCAGTCTGTACGGGGGCTAAGGATTCGGACAGCCCGTCATTTGCGATATTCCAGGGCGAGAACGGCTGGATGCGGCTCATTGGCAAGCCGAATACTATGGAAGGCGTCGAGTATGAGTTTGCTGATGACACGAAGCCGCCTGTCCCCAATGCTGCGGGGGGTATGAGCCGCGTGATGGAGCGCGGAAAGTTCACGGCTCCGGAGATGAGGCACCGCATGACACAGGAGTTCAGGGATTTCGCCCGGATCGTCGATACCGGGGATGATGCGGCTGCGGCGGCATTCCTTGAGAAGTCTGTCGCGGTCATGACAGCGCTGGAGACGGCGAGAAAAAGTGCGGGGATACGGTTCGCGGTGGATGAGTGAGACTATGGTATGATGGAGAAAACGGGTTTCAGGGAATTCGGCAGATCGTGAACAGCCTGATATTCGTTCCTGCTGTGAAAGACTTGATTTCCGGCGCACCCGGCACCTTTGTTTCTTGTTATTTGCAGATGTTTTACGTGTCATTCATCTTTCCCTGGATGATAAAGCACTTCGAGAAAACATGATGTATACCAAATCCCGGTTCGTCATTCTTTCGATAAAACCCGGCTTTGCAGGTGAATCAAATGCGTGAATTGATCAATGATCCTTTTTATGAGCTGATAGAAAAATACGACAGATGCATCATTGACTATTGTCTTATCGAAGACGATACGCCGCATCAGGGATACCGTTCTCATAAAGATGCTGTGCTGTTCGCAATGCTCAAAGTAATCGAACGGTATATCGATGAGCAGTTAAAATCAGAGATCAACTATTGCAGGAAAGTCCAGGACGAACCATTCCCCTGGAATCTGGATATAGGGAAAGCAAAGGCTTATCAGATCGATCCTGCAGCGTTATTCCATATTCCGAAGATATTGCGGACCGACCGCATAGGCCAAAGATTCTATGACTGCAAATTCCCGGATCCCTTAAAGGGTGAACAGATCCCGTATTGGTACGCTTTCTGGGAGACCCCGCATACCTCAGGTTACGGGCCCGATGAATTCCGCAAGGTCAACTCAGTTTTATTCCCTGAAGGAACAGATGAACTTGAAATATATGAGTGGACAACAGACTGGTCCAACTATTTTGAGGCCGGACATGAATGGTGGGGTACTGCATGCTGGAGTGTATATGATAAGCGCATGAACAGATACATTGTTATCATGGCAGACACAACAGACTGATAATGCTAAACAGGCCAGTCATTGACAGCGACAGCGGAGATGGGAAAACATTATGAAAAACAGCAGCTATTCGAAGGCAAAGGTACTGACGCTGATTCCGATTATTGTTCTGGCGGTCATAGTGCTCTGTATGGTACTTGCGGCAATACTTGAAGTACCCACAAGCAGAGGCGCGCTTTATACGATCCTGGCACTAGCCGGCCTGATGGGTGTATTTATAGCACCATTGCCGTGCCTGGTGATGGCCATTTTGGGAACGATGTTTGCTGCGAAAGCAGGAAAGGAAGGCGTTTCAGGGGCCCGGTTATTCTTCGTGATGGGCATCATTGAGATCATTGTCTGTGCTGCAGGCGCATTTTTGTCGATCCTGATGTTCCTGGCCGGACTGGGTGTGTGAGAAAGGAGAAAAAACCGATGATAAAATTTGTTTCAATGCTGCTGGCGGCTGTGCTCAGCGCTTCGCTTCTTGCGGGATGCGGTGCTTCCCGCAGCTCCGGTCAGCAGCCGACGGAAAAAGTTCAGGAGAAGGCGGGCACAGACACAGCCGCAGACACAGCCGCAAACTCCGACGTTTATCTGGTCTATGTCAGGGACGCAGAGACCATGGATCCGATTCCGGGTGCCAGAGTGCAGTTCTGTTCCGATGTTATGTGCCAGAAGGGCAAGACCGACGAAAACGGCCTGGCTGAATTCCATTCGGAACCCGGAACATATACAGTGCACTTTATGAAGGCCCCCGATGGCTATGCGGATAGTACGGAGGAGTTCACGCTCGACAAAGATAAGCGTGAGGCGACCTATTTCCTGAAAAAACAATGAGGAAATCAAAATGAAAAAGAAAACAATTGCACTGCCGCTGACGGCAGCGATGATCACTTTGACGCCTTCCTACCGCGTGCTGCCGGACGGAACGGTCCGTCAGGTCTATTTCTACTGTGTCGATATTTCCGAGTTTTCGGAAAGAAATACCCCCTTTACCGGATGCCCGGCAAAGGGGGTATTTGTATTTCTGAGATTATTCGGAACTGTCACTCCTCGTCGTGAGCCATCTTGGCAGGATCGGAGAAGTGGTCTTTTGTGAGCTTGATCACCACGCCGGACAGGCCGAGGAGTGCGATCAGGTTCGGGATCGCCATGAAACCGTTCAGGGTGTCGGCGATGTTCCAGACCAGGGAGAGCTCCAGCGTAGAGCCGATCACAACGATGATGATGAAGGCGATCTGGTAAAGCTTCACGTACTGCAGACCGAAGAGATACTCAAAGCAGCGGGTGCCGTAGAGGGACCAGCTGAGCACCGTGGAAAGTGCGAAGAGCGTGATGCCGACAGCGATGAGAAGAGAGCCGATCTGGCTTCCGAACACACTGCTGAAGGCTGCCGCCACGTTGGCGGTTCCGGCGCTGCCGCCCCAGTCCAGAGTCTGGCCTGAACCCAGGGTGCCGCAGAGCAGTGCAAGAGCGGTAAGAGAGCAGATGACGATAGTGTCCATGAAGACTTCGAAGATACCGTACAGACCCTGCTTTACGGGATCGGTCTCAGAGGAAGCTGCATGCGCCATGGGAGCAGATCCGAGACCTGCCTCGTTGGAGAACACGCCGCGGGCCACACCCTTCTGGATGGTGGTCTTGATCATGATTCCGGTGGCGCCGCCGATAGCTGCATCCGCGTTGAAGGCACCCTTGAAGATCATGCCGAACACCGTGCCGAGCTGGCCGATGTTGCCGAAAATGACTGCGATCGCTGCCACGATGTAGATGACTGCCATGAAGGGCACCAGCTTCTCCGTGACGGAGCCGATGCGCTTGATGCCGCCGAGAAGGACCAGAGCCACGATGACTGCAATGATCACGCCGATGGCGATGCTGCTGGTGGGAACAGTCTGTCCGAAGATCTGGACGGAGCTTGCTTCCACGTTTCCGCCGAATGCGTCGATGGCGGTGTTAATAGAAGAAGCGATGGTGTTGACCTGGGTCATGTTGCCGATACCGAAGGCAGCAAGGAAGCCGAAGACGCAGAACACGCCGCCGAGCCAGCGCCAGCCCTCGCCCAGGCCGTTCTTAATGTAATACATCGGTCCGCCGACCCAGTCGCCCTTGTCGTTGCGCTCGCGGTAACGGACTGCGAGGACAACCTCAGAGTACTTGGTGGCCATGCCGAAGAGTGCGGAGACCCACATCCAGAAGACAGCTCCGGGGCCGCCTGCTGCGATAGCGCCTGTGACCCCCGCGATATTTCCGGTGCCGACTGTTGCCGCGAGAGCGGTGGTCACAGCCTGGAACGGTGTAACTTCACCGTGGCCGGCCTGCTGCTTCTTGAAGACTTTTCCGAGGGTGTTCTTCATCGCATATCCGAAGCGGGAGAACTGGATGAAGCCCATACGGACGCTCAGGAAGATGCCGGTGCCCACAAGCAGGATGAGCATCCACGGTCCCCATGCAATACCGTTCAGAAAATCAACAAAATTCGAGAATCCTTCCATAATCTAAAACCCCCTTTTGGTACATTCTCCAGCTGTTCAGCGGCCCGGATCCGGGAGGCCGAATAGCTGCAGTATTTTAAAAATACTACAGAGTGAAAAATAATGCAAGATTTAGTCTTCTTTATGCATTTTGTGAATAGCGGAGGAGAGCCGGGCGCTTACATCAGGTGTTCCGGCTGTTTTTGCACATGACAGATTGTGTAGACAATAGCATGTGGTATGATAAAATGAGCGAAAAAGCGGCATAACAACTGTCGGAAATCAGCGCAGGGAGTTTTCCGGACAGCAAGGAGAGTGTTATTATGGACAATAAAATAATACTGGCCTCCGGAGGCCTGAGGAAAAAGCTGCTTCTTCTTTGCAGTATGCTGGTCATAACCGCGGCAGTGGCGTTCGCGATCATCGGCATTCTGCAGCTGCGGGCCGCTGCACGCGTCACCGCGGAAACCAACGATTCACAGAATGTTGCCATCAAGGAACGGTCTCAGGAGACGATAACCAGCCTGACGTACGAAGACATGCTCAATACCATCACTCTGACGGCTGAGAACGCGGATGGTGAGTTCTGGACCATGAAACATGATTTCACCATGCTTGCCGCCCAGGTGCAGGATATCTTTGCGCACCCCGACAAGTATGGAGAGCGGGAGGTCTATCCGCCGGATCCGGCGAAGGCCGGGCGGTATTCCCTGCAGCTCATATTCGCGAATGACGAAGCGGCCCGTGATCCGGAGACGCAGATCATGGTCAGGAAGCTCGCGAATCTGGAGCCGCTGATGACGGAGATAGTCCGCGGCAACGACAATTATACGAGAGACTGCTATATCTCACTGCCGAACGGCACCTCGATGGTGGTGGATACGATCCCGGACGAAAAGTATGATGAGAACGACGTAATGTATCCCTACGATCCGACGGAGCGTCCCTGGTATCAAAGTGCAGTGGAGGCGGGGGAGTTCAGCTTCACGCTGGCAGTCCACAGTTATTTTCTTGAACTTCCCGAGGTGGAATATGGCTGCCCGATCTATCTGGACGGTGAACTCGTGGCAGTGCTCGGGGGCTCCACAAAGCTGAGTGTGATACAGGAGTTCATATCGGATGTCGGTGTAGGAAAAAAGGGTTTTTCCATCATGGTGAGCAACGGAGGGCTTCTTGTCTATTCTCCGAGGGAATCCGGCGAGCTTAAAATGGTAAATGATATGTCCACGGACGTCCGGGATACCGGCAACGCGGCACTTGCGGCTCTGATCCAGGATGCACTTGACCAGGAAAGCGGGCTCGGCAAGGTGGAGATCGATGGGGAGGCATATTACGCGGCATTTGCGCGTATGTCGTCTCTGGGATGGACTCTGATCACCTTTGTCCCGCATAGCGAGATGGAGCAGCCCACAGAAGCGCTTCTGACGGAACTGGATAATATCAGCGCCAACGCAAGCGAGGGGTACAAGCGCAACTTCAGACAGTCCAGCCTGCTGCTCCTGATCATTGTGATCCTGCTGATCTTCAGCGCCTCTGTGGCCGCCGTATCTTTTTCGGGCAAAATCATCAATCCCATCCGTGTCATGACGCAGCGGATCGAGGATGTGACGGGTGAGCAGTTTGTCTTTAAGATGGATGAGGTCTACCACACGGGGGATGAGATCGAGATCCTTGCCAATACCTTCCGAAAGCTGTCGAACCAGATGGAGGAATATCTCAGAAATATCCTTGCCATGACGGCGGAAAAGGAGCGCACCGGCACGGAGCTTGCGCTTGCCACCCGAATCCAGGCGGACATGCTGCCGAACAAATTCCCGGCTTTCCCGAACCGGCAGGAATTTCACGTCTTCGCCAGCATGACCCCCGCCAAGGAGGTCGGCGGAGACTTCTACGACTTCTTCTTTGTGGATGAGGATCATCTGGCTCTGGTAATTGCAGACGTGTCCGGCAAGGGTATTCCTGCCGCCATGTTCATGATGATGGCGAAGAATATGATCCAGAACCAGGCCATGGCAGGCCACAGCCCCCAGGAGGTCCTGGGTACGGTGAACCAGATGATCTATGAGAACAATAAGGAAGAAATGTTTGTCACGGTCTGGTTCGGAATCCTCGACCTCGTCAGCGGTATCCTGACCGCCGCGAACGCCGGACACGAGTACCCTGTTCTCAAAACACCGGACGGTCCCTTCGAGATCTTTAAGGACAAACACGGCTTCGTTCTCGGAACAGTTGAGGGAATGAAATACAGAGAATATGAGCTGCACCTCGAACCGGGCGCCAAGCTGTTCG
>Ga0256404_1013117_pt1 | contig 10579 bp, 10 predicted proteins | sample RumenRJG_01DNA_FD_185990 | JGI IMG/M metagenome (GOLD analysis project Ga0256404, IMG submission 185990) | Bovine rumen microbial communities from Lethbridge, Alberta, Canada - RJG_01 | ecosystem: Host-associated > Mammals > Digestive system > Stomach > Rumen | place: Canada: Alberta | collected...
TGCGGAATTTCAAAGCATCTGCGCAGTTTTTCCCTGATGATTTTTCAAAATGCCGATTTTACGGGCTTCATTATAGTCCGGCAAATTGGGGAAGTTTTATTCAAATATCCTATCAACAGCTTTTTCGTCTCATCCATCCCCTCCATCAAGCTCATCTCAGATAACAACATGGAAAAAACCTCATAGAGTGACACGCTGCTCTCTTCCATGTTCATTTGCTGCAGCTGGCGGATGGCCCATGTGTAAAACCAATCCGCTTCTTTTGCCAAGCCTTTATAATTGTACGTTACTTGCTTTTCATGCTTTCGAAAATGAACAAGATTTTTCTCTACATGCACCACCGTCTTGTCACGGAACATTCGAAACCATTGCTCGTAATCATTCGCCGCGCGCATTTCCTCATCAAATCCGCCAAATTCGTCAAAATACGATTTGGGAATCAACAAGTCACACCCATCAAAAAGCCCCATGATTGCTGCAAACCATCCTGTTTCCGCTAACTGCTTTCCGAAACGCCTCTTCCTCAACGGCTTGATATTGCCGCTTGGATATGACACAATGTCACAATCGGAATAAACGGCTTGATTCATATCCCCCGCCGCGCGAAGTGCTTTTATTTCCTCCTCCACTTTATCTGGTTCATACCAGTCATCATGCGAAAGCCAGGAAAAGTAGGTTCCCCTCATTTTATGCAACGCAAGATTGAGCGCCGTCGCCACGCCGCCGTTCTCTTTTTCGAAATAGCGAATCCGATCACCATACGACAGCGCGATTTCCCGTGTATCATCTATGGAACCATCATTCACAACCAAGATTTCGATGTTCGGATATGTCTGCGCCAATGCACTATCAATCGCTTCACGCATGAAATTGCTGCCATTATAAACAGGAATGACAATCGAAACAAGAGGCTGCTCCTCTGAAGATATTTCCAAATTTCTACGCTCCCCAAAGCTGTCAAATATTACAATCTGCTTCCTGCAAAATCTGGTCCATAGTTTTCGACTTCAGGCCCTTTTGCATAAGCATCTTCGAAATTTCCTGCGCGTCATGCAATACTGTGATGACAACGACATCCACACTCGCAAGATGATCTTCCGTATGCAAAACCGTCATATCTGGCACATGCAAAGAGGCTGCCTTTCGATCAATGAGGTATGCAATCTTCACCCTGCTGTTCTGGAGCGTCTTCATCAAGATGCGGGCAAGCGGCGTATATCCGTAAAGCGCTACAATGTGATAATCCTTTTCCAAAAGAATTTTCTCCATCGTTCCTCCGCTCGCCAGCAAACAGAGCCAGTGATACATGACTTCATACATCTGCTTCGTCCGCTGCATCTGCGATGTGATGCGCCGGAGTTCGGCATCCGCCTGCGTTTCTTCAAGGCTCGCGCGGGCATAGGCTTCGACATACGTGCACCCTGCCGCTTTCACCGCACGATAGGAAGCCAGCGACTGCGCCAGCTTGACATAATCGAGGCTTTCAAGCTGCGACTGGTGAAAGCGAATCAGTGCAAGCTTTCGCTCCATAGCATCCGTAAGGTCGAGATATTCCGACACAGACGCAAATGGCGTCGCAATCTCGTATTCGTAAACGGCCGGATGGCAGTCCTGTTTCGCGAGCGCCTGCCGCAGGCACGTAAAGGCCGCCCGATGGTCGGCATGATTGTCGAGATGATTCGCCGTGAAGATAATGTCATATGATGCAAGGTCGAACTCCAGCAGGCAGTCGGCATGCTCCGCGAGCGTCCCGTCATCCACGCCGAGCTCCCAGAAGCGATGCACACCAGCCGCCGCCATCTCGCGGACAAATTCTTCATGGCGGATATCGGCGTTCTCTTCCTTCGGCCGCTTCGGATTGCAGGCGCAGCCATTTGTGAGCAGCACAACATCGCATTGAGCCGCATATTTCACGAGCACACCGCCCGCGCCGATGCATTCGTCATCGGGATGCGGCGCGACAATGAGGATGCGGCTCTCCGGCCGGATGTCGATGGGAATCATAAAATCACCTCGCGTTGCGAAATCAAAAGGTATCAAGGCCGATGGCGCTTGCATCCCGATAAATCTTGAAGGTCGTCAGCCATTGCTCGATGCTGCCGTAGTGGCGCTTGTATGCCAGAGGCCCTCCTTTGATGTAAAGATTCCTCTTGCCTTTCTTTACCAGACATTTCAGATACAGATTGTAAAGAAGACTGCCCGGAGAAAGCTTTGCGAACGCAACATCATACGTAAGATTTTCCAGATAAACCGAACTCCCCTGTTCGCAGGAAAGCACGATTGCCGCCAAATGACCGCCAAACCGCAACGCATAGGTTGACGAGACATAATATTGATGAATATACTCAGCCATCGTCATGCCATAATCACGGCCATGCGTCACGCGCTTCATAGAAAAATAACAAGAGAAGAGCGCTTCTGTTTCTGGAGATTCTACACGCGTCTCCTCCACGGAAATCCTTCCATGTCTTTCTTCTGCCAAACGTCGCTCACGCCGCAAGTTATATCGCATCTTCGAAGAAATCCGCTGATCCAGTTCAGATGGATGCTTTGGTAATACGATATGGTAGTCATTGACCCGATGAAACGACTCCGGCGCATCAACAAGGTCGGCTCGACGACTGCTGACTGCTACAACTTCTGGATGATGCTCGAAGATATAACGTGCAACTGCCTGCGCCTGTGCCATCGTCAGGCGCGTGCCCCAGACGCCAAGGATAGCCGTGTTTCCAACAACGCAAGAAGGGATATAAGATGTTTTCTCCCATGTACGAACCTGCAAGAGTTCTGACGGTTCCTCGCGAATGAGGTCGAGCCGGTTGTAAATCATATCCGGCTCGACCTTTTCCCATACGCCAGCATCCGCGCAAACAGTCACGCTGCAGTTTGCCCCAGCAGCTTCCTCATAAAGAACCCAGTTGTCCGCCATTACAGTCCTTCTCCTTCGTCACGCAAATCATTCCGCCTTCGTCTGGTAGACGTGCACGTCTGGAATGTAGAAATCCGCAGGAATCGTCTTCGTCCATTGGAAGATGCCATGCGCCACGACGCTCGCGTGACAGAACGGATTGCTGTAAATCAGCGTCATCACGCGTGGCTTCCTCTGCCAACTTGCCTCCAGCTGACGGATGACCGCCCGAAACGTCTCACCGACAAACGGATTATACATGTAAAAGTAGTTGTACGAATCAATCTCCGAAAATTCTGCTGCATTTCCATGATGAACCGAATCTGTTGGCAAGCCGAGCGCCTCGAGATTGCGGATGCATGTGTTATACATGCGCGAATCATACTCTATTCCACCCCAGGCAATGCCTGCACGCTCAAAAAGGACAAGTGCCGAGCCCTTTCCACATCCATAGTCGAAAATGCGGTCTTCTTGCGTGAAACAGAAGTTATCGAGCACCTCGACCAAGGAATATTCCGCGCCTCGAGAGAATTCAACAAATTCCTTAATCGATGCATTCACATCCATTTCCGGTTTCCAGAGATCCATCGACGGAACCATATATTCGATCCAATCATGGTAATTGAGACCGCGAATTTCCTCTTTTCCATAGAAGAATTCGATGACGGGGAAATAGCTCGTTCCACGGCGGAATCCATGGCGTTCCAATCGGTCGATGACGTCTTCAGTCGGCGGAAACGTCAGCAGGACAACATGCGACTCCGGCTCTAGATGGCTCAAGATAGCAGGCCGCTCGACGTCTCGCACCTTTCCATCGGCATCGATTCGCAACTCAACCTGTTTGCCACGCTGCCGAAACACGTGCTCGAGAAAGCGGCCGCTGTGGCCGTATCCCCAAATCGCAATCTGCTTGCCATTGCAATGCAGGAAGAGCTCGCGCAAACGAGCTTCAAAAGCCTCCCAGATTTCATGATATTTCAACTGTGCCATCACAAAAGTTCCCTCCACAAAGCATCGAACGCCTCGAAATTCCCATACTTCTGTACGCGCTCATGCGCATTCCTGCCCATGACGGGCAGGCGGTCGCGATGCTGCGCGAGCTCCATCACGCGCTCTGTCATCGCATCGACGTCGCCAATCGGCACGATATATCCGTCGCGCCCGTCCTCGATGTCCTGATGTGCGCCCGCCGTCTCTGTGATGACCGGCACCGCGCCCCACATCATCGCTTCGAGGATGGAGATGCCGCGCCCTTCCCAGATCGACATGCTGATGCAGACGTCCATGTACTGCCAGAACGCGCCAATCTTTGTGCGCGGGCAAGGCGGATGGAGAAACACATGGTCGCCAAGTTCTTCACGCTTGATGAAAGCACGTACCTCATTCTCATATGTCCCGCTGCCCATGAAATGATATTCGTACGCGATGCCCGCCGCCTCGAGCCTGCGGATGAGATCGAGCTGCAAATCGATGCGCTTCGGCCGCTGCACGATGCGGCCGGCGTAGCCGATGCGGAGCGGCGCATCATCTTGTGTATAGCTGCGTGTGAGTTCTTCCGGGCCTACAATCGGCAACGTCACACTGCGGATGCTCTCGGGATTGACACCCGTTTCTGCGAGATGGCTGCAAGCCGCATCGCTGACGCCGATGAACGCCTGGATGCTTGAAGCAAGCATGGCATTGTTCCGATAGATATCTTTGACATCGCTGTGCATGATGGAAAAAATGCGGAGCTGCGAATGTTGCTGCATAGCCGCAGCCGCCAAGGAAATTTCTTCCAGCCAGTTCATGATGACAGCCACGCCGCGATGCTGCTGGAAAAACAGCATTGCCTGCCAAGCATGTGCTGCAAACGATGCACCATCAGGCAAAAAGATGACATCCTGCTGCAACATGGCAGGCGGCTTTTCTGCATCGGACAGACACACGAACTTTACCGAACAGCCCATGACCGTCAACCGATGATGAAGCTCGACGCAGAAGGCCTCGACACCGCCGAGGATGAAGCCGAGCGGCAGGCTGATATAGACATCCGCCATATCATCTGGGACACAGACGCTGGTTTCTGATAGAGACGCTGCCATTTCCTGCGCGGTTTCAAGCAGGAACGTCCCATAGCGCACGATGCGGCCTGCCGCGATTCCCCGCTCCATGAGCGACACTCGGATATCCGTATATGCATTTGCTACAGCGACAATGATACGACTCACATGATTATCGGGAAAATCATCGAGACCATAGATTCTGGCACCGCAACGTTCCTTGCCAGCATGGGAAGGATTGGCATCCATCCATGCGACAATTTCCCTGCCAGTTTCCAGCGCCATCGAAGCGACCTGCCCACCGATTTTGCCTGCACCATAGATGAAGATTCGTTCCTGCATGCGTTTCATTTATCTCCAGTCATTCAAATTTTCCATTCGCGGAATCAGCTTGCGCAAACGTTCATACCCGCGTTTTTCCTTCTCATTCTTCCATGTCCCGTCCTGCTGGTGCACGCTCACCGTATGCTCGGTGAAATCATCGGACAAGCCGAACATGCGGAGAGGTGACAGCACCTCTGTTGGATAAAGTGCAACGCCGTCGATGTTCTGATATTCGTTCATGATACGGAAACCGTAGCGACGCAGGACTGGATGGAGAAACGCATGACAGGGACGTTTCTCCATGCTGCCATCGGGCCGCAAAAACGGCCTTTCATCAAATGCATCCAACATTTCCTTGATAACGGGCTCCCCTGGCACTGCGCCAAAGCCGCAACCATTGCTCACACGATCCGTCACTGCCATGCCAAAGAATGCACGATCCGCAAGAAGCGGTACAAAGCTCTGCCGAACTTCGACATCCGTGTCCAGATAGATGCCCCCATGCCGGTAAATGATATCGAGCCGCATCTGATTTGACACGAACCCCCAGGCTTTGTTTTCATACGCTTCTCTCGTATAGCGCTGCCTTGTAACATCGTAGTTCGACTCATCCCATCGGATGATTTCAAAGTCAGGATGATACCTCCGCCATGTCTCTATATTCTTCTTGTACCGTTCCGGCAGTGGCTTGCCGCCAAACCATATATAATGAATCTTCTTCGGAATGCGCTGCGGCCCACGCGAAAACGTGAACTGAGGCACAGGTTCGAGCGTCTCGCGCACAACGGCTTCCAAAAAACATGCGAACCCGTCGAGCTCCGGCATATGATCAAGCGTTTCGACAATCTCTGCCGCATAAAATGGCGACGTTACCATAAGCAGGCCCTTGTCCTGTCCGCGTTCCTCTATCCTTCTGACAAACATTTCTGGCGAAATTACAGGAACAATCTTTCCATGATGAGACACCCTCCTATCCCAGAGCTTTGGATTTCCATCGATAACAGCAGCAACATCTTGATCATGGAAATACAGGTCGAGGCAGCTTTCGAGCGCCCTTCCCGCGCCATAGACATACACCGTCTTCCCCCACGCATAGCGCATAAAGGCACGATATCCACAATTCAACAACCGAAGCACGGAGACTCACACCTTTCCAGCTGTATTATCATGGTTGTCTCCCGGCAATAAAAAGCCTGCCTTTCGTATCGCTTTTCTTACAGACTTATCCGCTGTATCGAAATTTTCGATTCCTCCGCATAGATTTTTCAAGCAAGTTTCTGCCGGCTTCCTGCAAATTAATTCTGTGTCAATCGTATAAATAAATTTCCGCAAGATGCTGGAAAATCCAACAACACCACGCAAGCTCAAATGAACCAGCTGATGCAGTTCTATCGGATAAATTTCTGGCAGTTCCTTCTCACCCAAAGCCGCTGGAGAATCACAGGCTTCCTCATATGACTTGTACGCCTTCGTCACCCTTTCGTCCGCCATTCTGCCACGGTGGACATAGCAATCACGAATTTCGTGAAAAAGGCAATAGCATCGGGTGATAGCATAATAGTGCTCTAAGTCATACATCTTATTTGCTTTATATGTTTCATAAAACAAATTTTTCATGCCATCTGATTCTTTTTTGGCGTCTTTCCTAAATTTAATTGTTTTGTCTTTATTTTTAGCTAAATCAAAATCAAGGTGATATTCATCACCCATGGATTTCAGCCAATCTTCATAAATGGCAAGAAGGCTCAACAACACCCACCACGCGAGATCGTCCTTCTGTTCCTCCCATGTTTTTTTCACATAAGAAACTGTTAGATTTGCACCATGAATCTTGCTGCCTTGTATAAAACGGTTCGATAAATCGGGTTCTTTCGTCTCTGGATACTTCTCGATAAAATGATCGACGGAACATTTCAAGTGCCAAATACCAGCCGCAACGCCCCATGTCATATTGTACAAATCTGTAATGCGTTGTAGTGCTCGATCCGTTGGAGGGAAAAATCCTTTGCGCATATTCAATCTCCTTCAGGCTATTTTTCACTATCTCAAGCAGATTCCGAATCATATGCTTTGTCCGCTGCAATGCGCATAAATCTTCGGGTGCAAACACCTCATCATGAATAAATCCATATTGTCCTTTTTCGTATCCCATCCCCCAAGAATCTTGTGTCTCATACCAATCTGCATAGAGATAAGGAACGCGAAACCACACCGCAGCAGCCACTCGATGCCTCCCATCCAGAGTTCGACTCATCCCATCGGATGATTTCAAAGTCTGGATTGCATGTCCGCCATTTCTCGATATTCTTCTTGTACCTTTCTGACAGCGGCTGGCCGCCAAGCCATATATAATGAATCTTCTTCGGAATGCGCTGCGGCCCATGCGAAAACGTGAACGGTGGCACAGGCTCGAGCGTCTCGCGGATGACAGCCTGCCAAAAGTACGCGAGCCCGTCAAGCTCTGGCACATGGTCAAGCGTTTCGACAATCTCTGCCGCATAATAGACATACGCCATCTTTCCCTGCGCCTAGCGCAGAAATGCACGATGTCCGCAATTCAACAGCTGAAGCATGGGCACATCCTCCGTCTCAGTGCTTTTTCCCTCACACATCACTCGCCCTGCAACAAATCCTCTCGCATCGCATCCATCTCATGCATCTGCGATGAAGTGAATATCTCATCATGCGTTCGACGACAAAATCCCATTTCATATCCCAGCCCCCAATAATCATGCGTCTCATAAATATTGGCAGTAAAAAAAGGAACATGAAATGCATAAGCAATCGTCAGACGATGCATTCCATCCAAGACATGCCCATTTTCATCAAGGCAGATAGGATAGTGCAACAGTTTCCGAGCCCCCTCGGTTTCATATGCATCCAACAACGAATGAAATCGTTGCAGACGCCCCTGCGCTGCCTTAGAAGATGCAATCGCCTCATGGTACTTCAGATAATATTCATCTGTTCCAGATATTCCATGCATATACTTCCGAATCGAAGCGAGATACGCCATGAGAACATATCCGTCATGATCTTCTTTTGCAAGCTGGTGTACATGACTCGAAACGCTGATTTCTTTGGTGATGACGATTGGATTGCCAAACTGAAATTCCAGCAAATGATCATACGTCATTACAAATCGCTGAAAGCCAAGATGATGAAGCGTACGAGCAACTTCCGTTTCCCAAATCATATGGACAGCAACAAGAATCAATGAAGTGCGCGGAATATCTGCAATCGCCTGAATTTGCTTTCCAAAAAGTTCATGTTTTTCATTTTCTGACAGCTCCGTAACTACGAATCCCACAAGATTTTCAATACCGTCTCGATGAATCAAGCCATCGTATAAACGCCGTGCCACAAATCCCGTTCCATAAATATAAAACGGCTCCTGTTGTACCAGCTTGATGGAATCTCCCTTGACCATTACGCTCATGTCACTTACAGCGCTCATCCTACCAACCAACTTCCTGCCTCTACACGCTCCCCAGCTACAAATTTTATACTAGTCTCTCTTCAATAATATCTGCAACACGTTCCGCAGCATGTCCATCTTCTCTCAGCTCGGCCTCTTGGAAGAAAGCGTCCAGCGTCTGCGCATAAGACGCCCGGTCAAAGTGACGGACGTCAGCAAGAAGCTCCTCGTCCGTCTGTGCGACGGGAAATGGCAGTCCCTCCAGATTCGGCCAGAGCAGCTGGCCTCTCTCTGCGATGTATTCCTGCAGGTCATACGCATAGACAAAGACGGGAATCCGCATGAACGCTGCGTCAAACATTGTTGCTGAATAATCTGTCAGAAGAGCATCGCATGCAGCAAGCGTCTCGAACAAATCTGCCTCTCTGCTCACATCGATTACATGGCTCGACGTGACACTGCCAGAAATATGACGCGCCGTCAGCTGCGGATGGAGGCGCAGCAAAATCGTCCAGTCGCCATCGAGTCCCTCATGAAGTGCCTGACGCAACGCATCAAAGTCCGGCATCCGATTGTTTTTCTGAATGCTGCGAACCGTCCCCTGGCTGCCGCTCCGAAACGTCGGCGTGTACATCATCAAGCACGCATCCTTTGGAATTCCGTATTTCTGACGCAGCCGCTGACGACAGCCCGCGCGGTCCTTCATCAAGATATCGTTCCGTGGAGAACCCGTACGAATGTATGCTCCATCATAAAGCAAACCGTCATGCAGCACCACATCTTCCATCCATTTGGAATTTGTCAGAACGACATCCGTCATGTCGGCATCATGCTTGCTCACGAGATAGGCAATGCGTGAAAACGATGCACCTCTCTGCAGGCCGATGGGTTTCGGCGACAGGCTGGCATGCCATGTCTGAAGATAGAACTGCCCCGGCCGTTTGCGGACTTCCAGCTGCTTCCTGCTGTTATCTACCCACACCGCAGCTGTGGATAATTCATACGCTCGGTTCTTGAGCGTATTCTCTACCACGCGCACATCTGGCGGGAACGAAAGGCCGGAATCATCGACAAGCCAGACAAGGTCATATGGCTGTGCGCCCGTTTCCCGACGCACGCCATTCCTGCGGCGGAGTTCTTCGCAGATGTATTTTGGATTGCATCCGTAGCCAACGGCTCCTTCGATGTTGCAAAATACGATTTTGTGTCTGTCAATCGGAAACCGCCGACACTCATAGAACGCCCGCGCCTGCCGCCGCGCCTGGCGGAGTCGCCTGCGGATATACCGCTCTTCCTTCGTCATGACGCATCCCTACATTCTTCATTTCCCGGCACAACAAAAAGGCACACCATCTCAGCCGCCTCCATTCGCTTGAAACAAAAAGAACGGAAACGGCCAAGATGGCGTGCCTGATATGCGGTTTTAGTGGAATCGTCAATTGTGGATAAAGCGAGGTTTAGAGAATCGTTCTTACCCCCCCCCATTTATGAATTTTACATTATAAAAATTCATTTCCTTTTCCCCCTGACGATTTGATACTCTTATCATAGCATATCGTCCGGAGTTTGTGAACCCGGGACTTTCAATCTTGCGCCTCCGTGGTCTCGCGAATGTTCTTGCGCTTCTCCCTCCGCTCGCGGAAGAAGCGCTTCATAATGGCCGCACATTCTTCCTGCAAGACGCCCGCTGTCATCTCGGGCGCATGATTCAGCGCGGGATGGCCCGGGATGTTGAAGAGCGATTCGCAGGCACCGGCTTTTGCGTCCGTGCTGCCGTAAACGACGCGGTCGACGCGGCTCATGACAATGGCGCCCGCGCACATCGGACACGGTTCGATCGTCACGTAGAGCGTAAGGCCCGAAAGGCGCCAGCGGCCGAGTGTTTCG
>Ga0256404_1013119_pt1 | contig 10577 bp, 9 predicted proteins | sample RumenRJG_01DNA_FD_185990 | JGI IMG/M metagenome (GOLD analysis project Ga0256404, IMG submission 185990) | Bovine rumen microbial communities from Lethbridge, Alberta, Canada - RJG_01 | ecosystem: Host-associated > Mammals > Digestive system > Stomach > Rumen | place: Canada: Alberta | collected...
CGTCCTTCGGGTTGATGCCGAACTGGACGTTTGATCCGCCGGTGTCGACGCCGATCTCGCGGAGGATGGCGATGGCGGCGTCACGCATCAGCTGGTATTCCTTGTCGGTCAGGGTCTGCGCCGGAGCGACGGTGATGGAGTCGCCGGTGTGGATGCCCATCGGATCGAAGTTCTCAATGGAGCAGACGATGATGCAGTTGTCCTTTCTGTCGCGGACAACCTCCATCTCGTACTCCTTCCAGCCGATGAGAGACTCGTCGATGAGGAGCTCATGGGTCGGGGAGAGGTCAAGTCCCCTCTTGCAGATCGAGACGAAGTCCTCGGGGTTGTAGGCGATTCCGCCGCCCGATCCGCCCATGGTGAAGGAGGGACGGATGATGCAGGGGAAGCCCACATGCTTCTGCACGTCCCAGGCCTCGTCCATGCTGTGGGCGATGCCGGCCCTCGGGCAGGAGAGCCCGATCTTCTTCATGGCCTCGTCGAACCTCTCGCGGTTCTCGGCCTTGTCGATGGCGTCAGCTGTCGCGCCGATCATCTCGACGCCGTACTTCTTGAGGACGCCGTGCTGCTCAAGGGCGAGCGCGCAGTTGAGCGCGGTCTGTCCGCCCATGGTCGGAAGGATGGCGTCCGGGCGCTCCTTGGCGATGATCTTCTCTACTACCTGCCACTTGATCGGCTCGATGTAGGTCGCATCGGCCATGTCCGGATCGGTCATGATCGTCGCAGGGTTGGAGTTAACCAGTGTTACCCTGTAGCCTTCCTCACGGAGGGCCTTGCACGCCTGTGCACCTGAATAGTCAAACTCGCATGCCTGCCCGATCACGATCGGACCTGCACCGATTATCATAATGCTCTTTAGATCTGTACGCTTTGGCATTTTATTTGGCCCTGCCCCGATAAGTCTTCATCAATTCTACGAAATGGTCGAAAAGCGGCGATACGTCATGCGGTCCCGGGCTTGCCTCAGGATGGCCCTGGAAGCTGAACGCAGGAGTGTCAGTGCGCTCGATTCCCTGCAGCGTTCCGTCGAAGAGCGACCTGTGTGTCGGCTTCAGGCAGGGAGGAAGCGAGTCCTCGTCAACCGCGAAGCCGTGGTTCTGGCTCGTGATCATTACCCTGCCGGTCTCAAGGTCCTTGACAGGGTGGTTCGCGCCGTGATGGCCGAACTTCATCTTGACGGTCTTCGCGCCGGAGGCGAGGGCCAGGAGCTGGTGCCCGAGGCAGATGCCGAATACCGGCACCTTCTTCTCAAGGATCTTCCGGATGGCCTCGATGGCGTAGGTGCAGGGCTCCGGATCGCCGGGGCCGTTCGAGAGGAACACGCCGTCCGGGTTCATGGCAAGGACGTCCTCTGCGGGAGTCGTTGCGGGAACTACGGTAAGACGGCAGCCGTGCTCGGCGAGGATGCGGAGGATGTTGCGCTTGATGCCGAAATCATAGGCTACGACGTTGAACTCGGGCTTCTCGACGTTGTGGTAGCCCTCTCCGAGCTTCCAGGTGCCGATGTGCCACTCATAGGGCTTGTCGGTCGTAACGACGGAGGCAAGATCCATTCCCTTGAGTCCGGGGAACTCGCGGGCCTTCTGCAGTGCCTCCTCCTCAGAGGGGTTCTCGCCTGCTATGAGGCAGCCCCTCTGCGCGCCCTTGGTGCGGAGGATGCGGGTCAGCTTTCTGGTGTCGATCTCGCTGATGGCAACCACGCCATGCTGCTTTAAATAGTCAGGAAGCGTGCAGGTTGAGCGGAAGTTCGAAGGGATCAGCGGAAGGGAGTGAATGATAAGGGCCGCGGCCTGGATCCTGTCGGATTCCTCATCCTCATCATTTGTTCCGGTGTTGCCGATATGAGGATAAGTCAGGGTAACAAGCTGCCTGGTGTAGGACGGGTCGGTCAGGATTTCCTGATAGCCGGTCATGGCGGTGTTGAACACCACCTCTCCGGCTGCACAACCGTCCGCGCCTATTGAAACCCCCCTGAACACTGTGCCGTCTTCCAGCACCAGCAGTGCAGAATGATTCAAGATGACCTCCGAACTAGTTTTATTCAATCGAGCTGTCAGCACACTCTCGGCATGCGGGCAAAATTCCCGCCATTTTACCCTTATTTTACAAAAATTAAAACAGAGATCACAACGTTGCATATTTTTTCGCATCCTGCTGTTCATGGCGCCTGACTGACTGCCCTGCCGGCTGTTTTATGAGCAAATAATTACATTCTGCGGGATCCGGGGGAAAAATTCTATATAATCCGGGTGCCTGCACATGCGGGAGGTCGGCAGACGGTCTGTCCGGCTGCCAGGTGTTTTTGTCTTAGCAAGACGGAACGACAATGAAAATCTTTAAAACTATTATTGCAGTACTGCTGGGCTGCTCTGCCGCCCTTTCGGCCAATGCGGGAGAAGATAAGGTAGTTCATATTTACAACTGGAACGACTACATGGATGAGACTTCACTCCAGGCCTTCGAGAAGGAGACCGGAATCAAGCCCACCTATGACATCTTCGACGGCAATGAAATCCTCCAGGCGAAGGTCCTCGCCGGCTCCACCGGATACGACATCGTCGCCCCGGGCTCAAACTTCCTGAAGCGCCAGATCCAGGCAGGCGCGCTCGAGAAGTTCGACAAGTCGAAGCTGCCGAATTTCAAGAACCTGGACCCTATTATCCTCGAGAAAATGCAGCGCTCGGATCCGGGCAATGACTACGCGATACCGTACCTCGTCGGCTCAACAGGAATCGGATACAACGCGGGAAAGCTTGAGGAAATCTTCGGCAAGGGCTTTGTCCCTGACTCCTGGGACATCCTCTTCAAGAAGGAGAACGCCGAGAAGCTGAGCGCCTGCGGCATCGGCATGCTCAATGAGCCGACCGAGATTTTTGCGACAACCCTGCACTACCTGAAGCTCAACGAGAACTCGACTGATCCGAAGGACTACAAGGCAGCCTTCGAGAAGCTCCTTGAGATCCGCCCCTACATCAGATACTTCCACTCCACCCAGATCCTGAACGATCTGGCATCGGGCGACATCTGCATCGCTATAGGCTGGTCCGGAGACATCATCCAGGCCTCGAAGAAGGCGAAGGCCTCCGGAAGCGGCGTTGATCTCAGGTACATGGTCCCGAAGGAAGGCGCACTGATGTACATCGACACCATGGCCATCACCGCTGACGCGCCCAACAAGGAAAACGCCTATACCTTCCTCAACTTCGTCATGCGCCCCGACATCATGGCAAGCATCTCCGGCTATACCGCCAACATGTCCGGCAACAAGGCAGCCTTTGAGTTCATCGATCCGGCTGTCAGATCTAACCCCAACGTCTTCTTCCCCGAGGATCTCCTGAAGAAGATGTACACCATTGACCTCATTCCGCCCAAGATGCTCAAGAAGCTCAACAGGATGTGGACCAAGATCAAGACCACCAAGGCTGAGAACTGAAATCAGCACAGTCTGAATCTGTGATAAAAAGAGCCCCGGAGGCCGCAAGGCTTCCGGGGCTTTCCTTTCTGAATTCCGCAGATCTGCGGCTTAATCAGTTCAGTCCGAGCACGTCGGTCATTGAGTAGAGGCCCGGCTTCTGTCCGCGGAGCCACAGCGCGGCCTTAACAGCGCCGTCAGAGAAGGTGCGCCTGCTGAAGGCCTTGTGGGTGATCTCGACAGCCTCGCCGCCGTTCACGAACATGGCGGTGTGCTCGCCGACAATGTCGCCCGCACGGATGGAGGAGAAGCCGATGGTGTCCTTCTTCCTGGCGCCCACGATGCCGTTCCTGCCCTTGACTGCCACTGCGTCAAAGTCCAGGCCCTGGGCATCGGCGATTACCCTGCCCATGGAGAGAGCGGTTCCCGACGGAGCATCAACCTTCTTGTTGTGATGGGCCTCGACGATCTCGACGTCGCTGCCCTTGAGGACAGTAGCGGCCTTCTTCAGGAGACTGAATACCAGGTTCACGCCGATGCTGTAGTTTGAGGAGAAGCAGATGGGGATCTGTACCGATGCAGCCTCGATTTTCTGGATCTGGTGCTGCACGAAGCCGGTCGTGCCGAGCACGAGAAGCTTGCCGGAGTTCTTGGCGGTAACCAGGGTCTGCATGGAGGCAAGCGGACGGGTGAAGTCAATTACCGCGTCAATGCTGTCAAGCACCTTGGAAAGATCTGAGCTGATGGCAATGCCGTTCTTCCCGACTCCTGCCACCTCGCCTGAGTCGCTTCCTACGAGGGTGCTCTCAGGATCCTCAATCGCGGCAGAGAGAACGGCCTCCTCAGTGTCAAGAAGGGACGCAATGATTGATCTGCCCATGCGCCCGCCGGCGCCCATAACAGCAACGCGAAGTTTGTCTGCCATAACTACCTCATCTGTTCAGCATAAAAAGCACGGCGGATGCCGGAGCAGGTCCGGCATGCCATGGACTCTGTTTTTTTACTTGGCGATCCCGAGAAGCTCAATCTCGAAGATAAGAACCTGGAACGGAGGAATGCCGTGGGTTCCCGACTCGCCGTAGGCGAGATTGTAGGGAAGAGCAACACGCCACTTGGAGCCGACCGGCATCATCTGCAGGACCTCGACCCAGCCCGGGATTACCTGGGTAACGCCGAAGGTTGCGGGGCTGCCGCGGTTTACAGAGCTGTCGAACACCTGGCCGTTCGGGAAGGTGCCGTGATAGTGGACGGTGACGCGGTCGGTCTTCTGGGGCTTCGGGCCGTTTCCTTCCTTGAGGATCTCGTACTGAACGCCTGACTCGGTTACGTGAACGCCTTCCTTCTTGGCGTTAACCCTGAGGAATGCCTCGCCCTCTTCCTTAACGGCTGCGTATCTCTTCTCGGCGATGGCCTTTGACTCCTCGCCGTACTGGCGGAAGGCCTCGTTGAGCTCCTCCTGGGAGTATGCGAGCTTCTGCCCGCCGAGCTCCTCCACGATGCCGCGGGCAAGCTCCTCGGCATCATATCCTGCGGTGAGCTGTGAGTTGACGGAGTCGGCGAACTGCGAGCCGAGCTGGCGGCCGATGCCGTAGCTGAAACGCTTCAGGGCTTCCTTGAAATCCATTTATAGTCCTCTGGTTGAATATGCTGCCGGCAGGCTCTGCCTCCCGGCCCTGTGAATTTACTTGTGGTAGCAGGAGACGGTGATGCCGAGCTTCCCTACCGCATACTTGTAGTTGTCCCAGTTCTTCTCGACCGCTTCCTGGTAGTCCTTCATCCTCTGGCTGGTCATAGGATGGATTTTCTCGTACTCGTTGTCCCTGCGGTCCTTGAGGGAGTTCATGTACACCAGGGACATATCAGGCTTGAAGCCGGCCTTAGCGAGATACTCAGCCGCAAGGATGTCAGCCTCCTTCTCCTGCTCCGGAGTGAAGGCAAGGGGAGTCTCGGAGCCGTCTGCGTTGAACATATGGCGCACGCGGTCATGGAAGGCGTTGTCAGTCTCATAGAGGGGAGCGGGCTCCTCGTTCTGCTGCACGACAGGATCGCCTGAGAGCCTTTCCTCAAAATGCCTTGAGAAGTAGTGCCCGAACTGGTGGGCAATGATGTAGGCAAGATAGTCCTGGTTGCCCTCGGCGAACTTCACGAGCCCCTCGCTCGCGTAGATCTCGCCTGACTTCAGAATGTAGATATATGGCCGGTCGTCGCGGTTCACCCTGACCTTCCAGTCAACGAAGGAAGACTCGAACATGTAGTTCATGGAATGAAGGAGAGTGTCAACCACGCACTTGACGATCACGTCGTCCGACATGCTCATGGTCTCCTTTTCCTTGCCGATGCGGTGACCAACGTTGCCGGCGATCTGCTTTACCTGCTTGTCCTGGATAAACACCGTGAACTCACGGCCGGTGACGGTCTTGACCTCTTCGGTCGAAATGCATCCGCCCAGAAGAAGCGCGGCGGCGCAGAATAATGACTTGGCAAATGTACGCATTCTGATCATTCCTCCATCAGCCGGATGATTATAGCAGAGCGGATAATCTCATTTTTTGACTTTCCGCCCCTTTTATGAAGGCAAGGAAGAAAGCAGACGGCCATCAGGGCACTGGGACTCTGGACTCAGCATGTTTCAAAAATTCTTTTGTTGTGCTTTAATGGATGAGTGCATGAAAATGCCGGCCCGGCGCGGCTGCCCTTTTCTGCCTTCCTCATTAACTTGCTGCCCCATTAAACAAAGGACTACCAATGATTCAAGAACATCTCCTGATTATCGTCTGCCTCGACAGCATCAGGACAGACCGCGGCCTACTGCTCGAGGAAAAGGCGAGGATAGAGTCGAAGAAGGACAGAGTAAGGGCAATGCCGGCATTTACCGGCAGCGTGCCTGAGGCCTCGCCTTTCGGGAGCGCTCTGCTGCTTGACGGAGGAAAAGTGGTAACCAATCTCCCCGCCCCATTCGGGAACGCTGAGGTGCTGACAGATCCGGCAGACGTTACCACGCACCTCAAGGACGGCAGGTACGCGGCCGTAATCACCGATCCTGCCTACCTCAACATCGTCTCCTCCATCGCTCAGGTCCTCTTTTTTGACCGTCCGCTTGCCGAGCACTACGAGAGGCAGTTCAGGGAGGCGAAAAAACAGCTGAGCGACGGGGATCTGCAGCTTGTCAGGAAAGCCATCATACAAAATGAGGGCATCTGCGATGATACAGACGGCACCAGGAAGTTCATGAGATTCCAGATGAAGCTCTTCGTGCAGTACGACAAAACCGAATGATGCGGAAGATCCGGCGCCAATAGACTAAAATTGCCGGTATGCTGCTTTATTTTCAGAAGATTATTTCCGGGCCGTTTAAGGAACAGCGGCCCAAGCCCATTTCAGTTTTACAGTTATGTACTAGAAATGATGCTTCAGGTTTTCAGAAGCATCTTCAAGTGCCATCGCTGTAAGAAGTCGTCCGAGGACGAGCTGAAAGCAATTAAAACCAAGAATGATTCCGGCGCTGTTTCATACGAAAACATCCGGATTTTTAACGGTAGCCTGCGCTGGTATTCAGCTACTCCGATTTGAGCAGCGGAAATCGGCAGGCTGTCTTGAGTGAAATTGGTGGTTAGTACATTGTACTGGTTTAAAAGAGTTCTATAAATTTGCTTAAATTTGTATAACTTGTTGAATTAACAATGTTTTATAAAATTTACGGCAGTTTTTAGTACACAGCTTTGAAAAACTCAGAAAGCCCAGGAGGCAAGGATGGCAGAATCAGTCAGGGAGCTCGCCAAAGAGCTTGTCAGGTGCCGCTCAGTAACACCGTCTGACGCGGGAGCGCAGGACATAATTGAAAATTTCCTCAAAAATTCCCTCAAATATCCCATAACGGAGCACCTTGACTGGGAGAATACCCGGAACCTCTTCATACATGAGGACCGCCCCGGAAAGGTGTTCTGCTTCCTGGGGCACACCGACGTGGTGCCGCCCGGGGACATTTCTCTCTGGAAGCACGAGCCTTTCGATATCTCAGAGGTCGGAGGCAGGCTCTACGGGCGCGGCGTTGCCGACATGAAGGGCTCTGACGCCGCGATGGCAGCTGCCATGGCAGAGTTCCGCCGCCTGCACCCCGACGCAGAGGTCTCGCTTGCCTATCTCGTGACATCCGACGAGGAAGGCAAGGGGACGTACGGTATAAAGAAAGTAATTGAGGAGTTCAGAAAACGGCAGCAGAGGATCGACTGCTGCCTCGTCGGGGAGCCCAGCTCCTCAAAAACTGTCGGCGACACGATAAAGAACGGCCGGAGAGGCTCCGTAACCGCTGAGATCACCTTTCACGGCACCGCGGGACACGTGGCCTACCCCGACAAAATCCACAACCCTGTGCACGATCTCGTGAAGGCCGCGCACCTCCTCACCGAGGTTGAGTGGGACAGGGGAAATGACTTCATGCCGCCTACAAGCATGCAGATCCCGAACATCAAGGGAGGCGTAGGCGTCAACAACATGGTTCCGGAGAGCGCCTCGATGGAGATCAACTGGCGCTACTCCTCGGAGACCAGCGCCGCTGAAATCAGGAAGAGAACCGAGGAAATCCTCGCCTCCTGCTCCGGGAAGTTCGAGGCGGAATGGGATTTGAGCGGCGAGCCCTTCCTCTCAACAGACGGCATGGTCCTGGAGGCCGCCAGGAAGGCCATAAAGGAGATAAAAGGCTTCGATCCGGTGCTCTCTACAGGCGGCGGCACCTCGGACGGCAGGTTCATGGCGAAGATCTGCCCGGACCTCATCGAGCTCGGGCCTACAAACGGCAGCATCCACAAGATCGACGAGAATATCGGGAAGGACGAGCTCGACGAGCTTGAGAGGATCTACCTGAGGCTGCTCGAGAACCTTTTCGCGAGCTGACGGGTGAATAATCCACAGGCAGGCCGGTTTTTCACAGACACTTACAATTGCAGGAACAGCATGGACAGCAGATTCGGACTTATCACAGGAACAGACCAGTCAGAGCTCAGGGAGGTCCCGGGGAACGGTGGCTTCCTTGCCCTCCCAGAGGCAGGCAATGCCTTCCGGGAAATGCAGCTTGCCGCCGAAAAGGACGGGATTGACCTTCAGATCGCCTCATCATACCGGGATTTCCAGAGGCAGCTTAGAATCTGGAACGCCAAGTACGACGGCGAGCGGCCGGTCCTCGACTGGAAAAACAGCCCGGTTGACATCTCAAGGCTCACCGGAGTGGAGCTCGTCTGCGCCATCCTCTTCTGGTCGGCGCTCCCCGGCACCAGCCGCCACCATTTCGGCACGGATTTCGATGTCTATGCACCGAAGCTCGCGCCCGAAGGGTACCAGCTTAAGCTGGAGTCCTCCGAGTACGGCAAGGACGGAGTCTTCCACCCGCTCACCGAATGGCTCAATGCCAATATGGAGAAGTTCGGCTTCTTCAGACCGTTCACCGATGACGCCAGGGTAACGGTCGGCACCGAGCTCTGGCATATAAGCTATAAGAAGACCGCCACGGAGCTCGCCAAAATCCAGCAGGAGAGCAAGGATGACTTCAGGAAGTTCATCGGCTCTCAGGATATCGCAGGAAGGGCCGTCATCACCTGCATGATCGACGACATCTTCAGCGAGTTCCTCGCCGGCTGACATCCAGCCTGGCATCATTACCGGGCGCCTTTCGGCGCTTTTCAGAAACGAAAAAGGCCGCAGAGCTTTCACTCCGCGGCCATCACCTGTGGCTCTAAGCCATTTCTTTCAGGACAAAGCCTTAAGCAGGCCTTACATCCTCTGCCTTGACGTCCTCAGGCTCAGCGGGCTTCGCCTCAGCCTTCGGAGCATCCTTTACAGGCTCTGCCGGAGTCTCCTCAGGAGGAAGCTCGACGCCTGCGGTCTCGAGGATGAGCCTGTTCATGCGCTTTACGAACCCTGCCGGATCCTTAAGGCCGCCCGACTCGCCGAGAAGGGCCTGCTGGTAAAGCAGATCTGCCCACTCCTTGAACTTCGCCTCGTCAGCCTCCTCTGCGACCTTCTTTACCAGAGGATGATCCGGGTTGATCTCAAGGATGTACTTCACATCAGGGATCTGCTGGCCCATTGCCCTCATCAGGTTTACCATGTGGGCGCTCTGTCCCGGCTGATCCGGAACAACGCAGGAAGGAGTGCCAACCAGGCGGTCAGTAACCTTGACATCGGAGACCTGGGTGCCGAGGGCAGCCTTGAAGCGGTCAACGAGGCCCTTGTTGGCCTTCTGCGACTCCTCAAGCTTCTTCTTGTCCTCCTCGTCAGCGAGGTCGCCAAGCTCAAGATCGTCGCCTGCGGCATTGATGAACCTCTTGCCGCTGTACTCGGTCAGGTTGCTCATCAGCCACTCATCGATGCGGTCGGTGAGGAGCAGGACCTCGACTCCCTTCTTCTTGAGGAGCTCAAGGTGAGAGCTGCTTGCAGCGGACTCATAGCTGTCAGCGATGATGTAGTAGATGTTCTTCTGCTTGTCCTTCATCCTCGAGATGTAGTCGTCGAGGCTTACAGTCTGCGCGGAGCTGTTGGTGTAGGTTGAGGCGAAGCGGAGAAGCTTTGCGACATTCTCGCGGTTCTCGTAGTCCTCAATCGGTCCTTCCTTCATTACCCTGCCGAACTCAGTCCAGAACTTCTGGTACTTCTCAGGATCATCCTTGGAGAGCTTCTCGAGCATGTTGAGGACGCGCTTGGTGCAGGCCTTGCGCAGCTGGCTTGTCAGGCGGTTGTTCTGCAGGATCTCGCGGGAAACGTTGAGCGGAAGATCTGCGGAGTCAAGGACGCCCTTGACGAAGCGCAGGTAGACCGGCATGAAGTCCTCGGCGTCATCCATGATGAAGACGCGCTGTACGTAAAGCTTGAGGCCGTGCTTCTGGTCGCGGCTCATCAGATCGAAAGGAGCATGCGACGGGATATAGAGCAGGCTGGTGTACTCCAGGGTTCCCTCAACCTTGTTGTGGGCCCAGACCAGCGGATCATCCCAGTCGCGGCTGATGTGCTTGTAGAACTCCTTGTACTCCTCGTCCTTGATCTCCTTGGGCTCACGGGTCCAGAGAGCGGTCGCGGCATTTACCTGCTTCCACTCGCCGACCTTGGGATCCGGCTTCTTGGGCTCCTCTCCCTCCTTCGGGGGCTCAGGGGTCTTGACCTGCCAGACCTCGACAGG
>Ga0256404_1013120_pt1 | contig 10577 bp, 10 predicted proteins | sample RumenRJG_01DNA_FD_185990 | JGI IMG/M metagenome (GOLD analysis project Ga0256404, IMG submission 185990) | Bovine rumen microbial communities from Lethbridge, Alberta, Canada - RJG_01 | ecosystem: Host-associated > Mammals > Digestive system > Stomach > Rumen | place: Canada: Alberta | collected...
GAGTGTATGGCCTGCAGAAGAAATACTATGGTTAGGTAATCACCCAGAAATCCCGGAAACACGCATATTTACAGCATTTCCGGACGGTTGCCTAATATAACTTGTAAACTAACGCTAGAAATGAGAAAAACAGGACGCAGGGCGGCAGCGCCCCGGAGAGGAGGCAGAGGTGAAGGAGAGGTCACTGGTTCCGTTTCAGGACAGCCCGGAAAAGGCGGCGGAGCTGAAGGAATGGCTCGCCGCGAACAGGGACGTGCCGGGAGCCGCGCTTCCGGCGCTTCAGAAGGCACAGGAAATATACGGATATCTCCCGGTGGAGGTGCAGACCGTGATCGCGGAGCAGCTTGGAAAGCCGCTGACGGAGATCTACGGGATCGCGACCTTCTATTCCATGTTCACGCTGGTGCCGAAGGGGCGCCACCAGATCAGCGTGTGCCTTGGGACCGCCTGTTACGTGAAGGGCGGCGGGCGCATTCTGGAGCTGCTGCAGCAGAAGCTCAGGGTGAAGGTCGGGCTCACGGCGGACGGGCGGTTCAGCCTGGATTCCTGCCGCTGTCTGGGCTGCTGCGGCATGGCGCCGGTGATGATGGTGGACGGGGATGTCTACGGGAATCTGACGGGAGACGAGCTGGACGCGATACTCAGCCGGTATGAGTGAGGGAGAGGAGGAGAGAAAAGATGAAAGAGGGCAGAGCCATCAGAAGTCTTGAGGACCTGAAGGAGATCCGGAACCGGATCCGGCCCCTCCTGAATCCGGAGGACGACTCCATCCGCGTCGTTGTGGGGCTCGCCACCTGCGGGGTGGCAGCGGGCGCCCAGCCCGTGTACCAGGCGCTTAAGACCCTGGTGCAGGAGGAAGGGATTTCCGGGGTCCGGATCGTGCCCACCGGTTGTGTGGGAATCTGCCAGTTTGAGCCGGTGGTGGAGGTGTACCAGAAGGGTGTGCGGACCACCTACGTGCACATGTCTCCGGAAAAGGTGAAGCGGGTGGTGCGGCAGCACCTCAGGGGCGGAAACGTGGTGACGGAGTTCACCATTGGCGCCCGGCTCTGAATTGCGGGAGGTACGGGATGTACAGATCATATGTATTGGTTTCAGCCGGCACCGGGGCGACTGCGGAAGCCGCCCGGAAGGTGGCGGAGGAATTCCGGGTCCAGGTAAGGCTTGCGGGACTGCAGAACGAAGTGATGATCATCACCGGCGCGAAGCTCGGCATTCAGAGCGCCGGTCCTGACGCCGCCGTGTTTCCCGATTCCACCATCTACGGACACATCCGCCCCGAGGACGTGGGGGAGATCGTCTCGGAGCATCTCCTGAAGGGAAACAAGGTATTCCGGCTCCTCTACGACGAGAACGCCGCGGCCAACGCCGCGCGGAGCCTGGAGGAGACGCCCTTTTACAGGAAGCAGGTCCGGATCGCGCTCCGGAACTGCGGCGTCATCAATCCCGAGGACATTGAGGAGTACATTGCCCGGGACGGCTACCAGGCGCTCTTTAAGGCGCTGACGGAGATGACGCCGGACAGCGTGATCCAGGAGGTCCTGGACAGCGGCCTCAGGGGCCGGGGCGGCGCGGGCTTCCCCACGGGAAAAAAGTGGCAGTTCGCCAGCGGGAACCGGGGAAAGGTGCAGAAGTACGTCTGCTGCAACGCCGACGAGGGCGATCCCGGCGCGTTTATGGACCGGAGTGTGCTGGAGGGGGACCCTCACAGCGTGATCGAAGCCATGGAGATCGCGGCCTATGCCATCGGCGCAGACCGGGGGTACATCTATGTGAGAGCGGAGTACCCGGTGGCGGTGAAGCACCTGCAGCTGGCCATTGACCAGGCAAAGGAGCGGGGGCTTCTGGGAGAAAACATCTTCGGGACCGGCTTTTCCTTTGACCTGGAGCTTCGGCTCGGCGCCGGCGCCTTTGTCTGCGGCGAGGAGACGGCCCTCATGACCAGCATCGAGGGCAAGCGGGGAGAACCCAGAACCCGTCCGCCATTCCCTGCGGTGAAGGGCCTCTTCGGAAAGCCGACCATCCTGAACAACGTCGAGACCTACGCCAACATCTGCCCCATCATCCTGAAGGGAGCTGCCTGGTTTGCCGGCATCGGCTGCGAGAAGAGCCGGGGCACCAAGGTGTTTGCCCTGGGAGGCAGGATCCGGCACACGGGCCTGGTGGAGGTCCCTATGGGGACGACGCTCCGGGAGATCATTGAGGAGATCGGCGGCGGCATCCCGAACGGGAAGCAGTTCAAGGCGGCCCAGACCGGCGGGCCCTCGGGGGGCTGCATCCCGGCGGAGCTGATCGACACCTCCATTGATTACGACAACCTGATCCGGATCGGGACCATGATGGGTTCCGGCGGCATGATCGTGATGGACGAGGACACCTGCATGGTGGACATCGCCAAGTTTTTCCTGGAATTCACGGTGGATGAGAGCTGCGGCAAATGTACGCCCTGCCGGGTGGGCACCAAGCGGCTTCTGGAGCTCTTAGACAAGATCACCGCCGGAAACGGCACGATGGAGGACCTGAACCGCATCGAGGAGCTGGCGGCGTTCATCAGGGAAAACAGCCTCTGCGGACTGGGGCAGACCGCCCCGAACCCGGTGCTCTCCACCCTCCGCTACTTCCGGGACGAATATGTGGCGCACATCGCGGAGAAGCACTGTCCGGCGGGAGTCTGCAAAAACCTGCTCACCTACCGCATTGACCCGAAGCGCTGCAAGGGATGCACGGCCTGCGCCAGATCCTGTCCGGCGGGCGCCATTGCAGGAAGTCCCGGGAATCCGCACAAGATTGACAGCGGGAAATGCATTAAGTGCGGGAGCTGCATTGAGAAATGCCGCTTCAACGCCATAAGCCGCGGATAAGAGAGGAGGCGTGAGAAGGATGATTCCAGTCAATGTCGGGACGGTTGATATCGTCAGCCTGAAAATCAACAATATTCCTGTCCGCGCCGCGGCGGGCTCCACCATTCTCCAGGCGGCGCACGCGGCGGGCATTGCCATTCCTACGCTCTGCTACCTGAAGGAAATCAACGAGATCGGCGCCTGCCGCGTCTGTGTGGTGGAGGTGAAGGGCATGAAGAACCTGGTGCCCGCCTGCGTCCACCCCATCAGCGAGGGCATGGAGGTCTTCACCAACAACGAGCGGGTCCAGGCCGCGCGGCGCACGAATCTGAAGCTGATTCTCTCGATCCACGCCCAGACCTGTCTCACCTGCTCCCGCAGCGGCGAGTGCGAGCTGCAGCGGCTCTGCCGGGAGTACGGCGTGGACAACAACGCGGCCTTCGAGGGCGAGCGGATCGGGTACGGGATCGATGACACTGCGCCCCACATGATCCGCGACAACGCGAAGTGCATTCTCTGCCGTCGCTGCGTGGCGGTGTGCGCGGTGAACCAGGGAGTTTCCGCCATCGGGATCTCGGAGCGGGGCTTCTCCACCCATGTGGGCGGGGCCTTTGACAAGCCCCTGGGCAGCACGGCCTGCATTCACTGCGGCCAGTGCATCAACGCCTGTCCCACCGGTGCCCTGCACGAAAAATTCCACGAGGAGAAGGTGTGGAGCGCCTTAAACGACCCGGAGAAATATGTGATCATCCAGACCGCGCCCAGCGTTCGGGCCGGACTAGGGGAGATGTTCGGACTGCCCATCGGCACCAACGTGGAGGGAAAAATGGCCGCCGCCCTGCGGCGCATGGGCTTTAACGCGGTTTTTGACACCGACTTCGCGGCGGATCTCACCATCATGGAGGAGGCGGCGGAGTTTCTGGAGCGGAAGAAGAACGGAGGCACGCTGCCGCTGCTCACAAGCTGCTGTCCGGGCTGGGTGAAGTACTGCGAGACCTTCCATCCGGACTTCATCCCGAACCTGTCCAGCTGCAAGAGCCCCATGCAGATGTTCGGCGCCATGGCGAAGAGCTGGTACGCCGAAAAGGAGGGGCTGGACCCGAAGAACATTTTCGTGGTGGCGGCCATGCCCTGCACGGCAAAGAAATTTGAGATCACGAGAGAGGACATGTGCGGCGCGGGGGAGGGAATCCCGGACGTGGACGCCGCCATCACCACCAGGGAGCTGGGGCGCATGCTGCAGCGGGCGGGTCTTCTCTTCAACGAGCTGCCGGAGGAGGAGTTTGATCACGCCCTGGGCGTCGCCACCGGAGCAGGCCATATATTCGGGGCCTCCGGCGGCGTGATGGAGGCGGCGCTCCGCACTGCTTCGGAGGTGCTGACGGGCAAGGAGCTGAGGCAGGTGGAGTTCCGGGAGATCCGCGGAGCTCACGGGATCAGGGAGGCGGAGTACGAGATCGCCGGAGTGCCGGTGCGGGTTTGCGTGCTCAGCGGCACCGCGAACGCCGGGAAGGTGCTGGATGCGGTGCGCCGGGGAGAAAAGCAGTACGACTTCATCGAGGTCATGGCCTGTCCCGGAGGCTGCGTAAACGGCGGCGGGCAGCCGCTGCAGCCCTCGGTCATCCGGAATTTCCACAGCGTCTCCGCCATGCGGGCCGGCGCCCTGTACCGGGAGGACGAGGGAATGGTGCTCCGGAAGAGCCACGAGAATCCGGTGATCAAAGAGGCTTACCGGAGTTATCTCGGAGAGCCCGGAAGCGAGCGGGCCCACCAGCTGCTGCATACCAGCTACCGGGACCGCAGCAGCCTGAGGGAGTGAGACCGGGTTTCAGCTCAGGATGTGGCTGAGATCCTCTTCGGTGAGGACTTTCTTCTCCGGCCCGGCTGCGGGTACGCCCAGGGCGATCATGCAGAGCAGGCGGTAGTCCTCCGGGAACGGGACGATGGCGCGGACCGCTGCCTCGGTTTCAACCTCCTCCGCGGTTTTCCGGTTCCGGCACTGAATCCAGCAGGCGCCGAGCCCGAGCTCTGTGATCATGAGAAGCATCTGGGCCGCGGAGACAGAGCAGTCCTCCACCCAGGTATCCCCCTGGGAGACATCGGCCATGACCAGGATGACCGCCTCGGCGCCCGGCAGGAAGGCGGCGCCGCCGGTCCGCACCGTGGAGAGGGCCGGGAACAGGGATTTATCTTGAATGACCTTAAGGCGCACCGGTCTGTAGTTGTGCCCGGTGGGAGCGAGCAGGCCGGCCCGCAGAATGGTCTGCAGCTGGTCGCCGGTGACAGGGGCTCCGCTGAACTTCCGCACGCTCCTGCGGCTTTCGATCAGGTCCTGAAAATTCATGGTGCATTCTCCTTTCAGATGTTGCAAAGATCCGTGAAGCTGTTATAGTCTGAGTATACAGGAAGACGGTCTTCCGGGCAAGGACGCCGGACAGGGGCCGGGCGATGGTTCCGGGGTTCCGGCGGGAACCGGGGCGGGCGACTGCCCGGTATCCCCGGAATGCAGGCGGCAAAGACAGAAAGGAGCGCGGAATGAAGGAGCACTATACGGGAGCGGCCCATGTGGCGGTGCTGACCTGCGACATCGAGGAAAGCATCCGCTTTTATGAGAAGATCGGAGGAGAGCTTCTGGACCGGGGCAGCCTCCCGGACGGGACCGGGACCAAGTATCTCGCCCTGGTGTCCTTCGCGGGCTTTGTGCTGGAGTTCCTTCAGCCGGCAGAGGCGAAGCAGGAGCAGGACGGCGTGATTCCCCATTTCGCGGTATACGTGGACGATGTGGATAAGGCGGCGGAAGATCTGAAGGCCCTGGGCGTCGACACCTTTACGGCGCCACAGAAGAAGGTGCTTCCCTCGCTGTTCGGCGGACTGGAAAACCGCTTCTTCCGGGGGCCCTCGGGAGAACAGATCGAGCTCCTGAAGATGCTCTGACTGAGGGACGCAGATCCGACCTCGAAAGATGCGCTGACGGCAATAGCTTAAGGGTTCACAGACTGTTCAGAGAAGGAGCATTGCTCTCTTCCGGGGGTTGTGATAGGATAGAAAACAAAAATACTGAAATACGAAATACGGACTGGCAGAGTAGACGAAAGAGCGTGAAGTGCCCGGGGGACGGAGAGTTGCCGCCGGGACGAAAAGACAGAGCAACAGGTCTTGCGGTTCTTTGGTTGCATCCCGCTGCCGCAGATCAGGCCTTTTTGATTTGAAACAGAAAAGACCTCCTGTGTGGTGAAGGACAACCGGACAGGAGGTCTTTTTATGGCAAAATTGACAGATACCAAGGTGCTGGCCATGTCTGCCATGCTGCTGGCCCTGGCGACGCTGATGGGCTTTCTGAAGGTGCCGGTGAACCAGTTTATCGAGCTCCGGTTCGCCTATCTTCCCATTGCTTCTGCGGGCTTTCTCTTCGGACCCGGGGTGGGGGCGGTGGTGGGAGCCCTCTCGGATATTATGGGGTACCTGGTGAAGCCCACCGGACCCTATTTCCCGGGCTTCACCCTGAGCTCCGCCATCGCCGGCGTCATTTACGGTTTCTGGCTTTACGGGAAGCCCGCGTCCTTTAAGCGGGTCCTGGGGGCCCTGATCACTCACGCCGTCATCATCAGCTTCCTCTTAAACCCCCTCTGGCTCTGCCTGCTCTACGGCCGGGGCTTTGTGGCGGTGCTGACCGCCCGGGTGGTGAAGACCCTCATCATGCTGCCCATCGAGGCGGTCATGCTGTACACGGTGCTGAAGCAGACGGAGAGGGCCGCCGGCCGGCGGTAAAAAGCGGGAGCGGCCGGGCGGAAACGCAGTCTGCAGGGCCGCCAAAAGCATGAAAAGAAAAAGGCGATTGCTCCGCGCCTGCTGCGCTCCCGCAATCGCCGCCGGTATTCGCAACTCGCCCCGCACAGAGACCGCGGGGCTTTATTGCTCATACCGTCCGACCCGTCCGATGTCCCTGCAGCCTTGCGTAAACGCAGTCTGCAGGGCCGCCGTCCGGGTTTTTCTCTCTAAAATGGGAGGAGGCCAGGCACTTTCGTACCTGGCCAAAGTATATGAAAAAAAGTATTGGCAGCTGCTCTCATCGCTTGCTGTGCTTATACTATAAAAAAGAATTATGCAAATTTCATGCACAGGGAGTAAACCTTTTTTGAATTGAATATGAACAGATTGTGAACAGGCCCGGGAATCCGGGCCTGTCGGTGTTTTCAATCTTGCCCGGCTTCCGGTTTTACAGCCGGACGGCCAGCTCCTCCAGGGGCTTATACTCCGTGTGGCGGGAAGCGGGATGGGCGTCGGCAGCGGCGTAGCCGGTGGGGAAGACGCAGACCAGGTCATAGTCCTGCATCTCCGGGAAGAGCTCCTTCATCCTGATGGGATCGAAGTTGCCCACCCAGGTGGTGGCGAGGCCCTGGTCCTGGATTTCCAGCATCATGTGAGTGGCGACGATGCCGGCGTCGATGTCGGCGAAATTCCGGCCGTCGTACTGGCGCACATAGGCCTGGGGCGCGTAGGCACCGATGACGAAGAAGAGCTTCGCGTTGAAGGTGCAGACCGTGGTCTGGTACACCTTCTCCACGGCCTCCGGGCTCTCGATGACCCAGATTTTCACCGGCTGGGCGTTTTTCGCTGTGGGAGCCACCTGGGCGGCGGTGAGGACGGCGCTGATTTTCTCCGGTTCCACGGGCCGGTCGTCGAGCTTTCTGCAGGAGTAGCGGGCTTTCGCGAGTTCAATGAATGACATGAGGAACCTTCCTTTCCTGGGTTAAGACGGTCAGTATCGTCAGCTGTTCCGGGGGAACAGGCTGATTTTCGCAGTTCAGGGTGCCGGGGGCGATGTCCTTGTTGCTGCCGTGGCAGTCGCTGCCCCCGCTGACAAGGAACCGATTTGCCTCCGCCTCGGAGAGCAGGAAGCGGACCTCCTCCAGACTGTAGCGGGAGTACCAGCACTCCAGTCCCCTGATGCCGAGGCCGGTGAGGAGACGGAGCTGGGCGTGAAATTCTTCCTCTGTCAGGCGCGGCTCCCCCTCGCCCCCCAGGGGATGGGCCCAGACCGGGACCCCGCCGGAGGCCAGGATCGCCCGGACCGCGGTCTCCGCGGGAATGCGGCTGGAGGGGCCGCCCTTCAGATAGGTTCTGATCCCCTCCCTGACAGAGGAGGCCAGGCCCCGGTCCATGAGGATCCGGGCGAGGTGAGGCTTCCCGGGACTCTCCTGGCTGTTCAGGTAGGCCTGCTCAGCATCGTCCAGGCGGATCCCGTGGACTTCCTCGAGAAAGCGGATCCGGTCCGAGAGCTTCTGGAGGCGGCGCTGCCGGCCCTCTTCAACGGCGGAGCGGAAGGCGGGGTGGGAGAACTCCGGGCAGTAGCCCAGGATGTGGCACTTCCCGGCGGGGCTCACGCAGGAGAACTCGATGCCGGGAAAGAAGCGGATGCCTTCCGGCACCAGCGGAAGCAGGGCCTCTGCCCCCTTGGCCGTGTCGTGGTCCGTCAGGGCGAAGGTGGTAATTCCGGCGGCGAGAACCCGCTTCAGAAGCTCCTCCGGGGTGTCGCTTCCGTCGGAGGCGGTGCTGTGCATATGAAGATCAGCCGCTGAGACAGATGAAGCGTTCATGGCAGGACCTCCGGGCTGTTTTCAGAAAAGAACCAGCGGACTTGCAGGTTCCGTTTTCATGGAAGAAACAATGGACTCCAGGTCCAGAATAGCACAGTTCCCCGGCTGTTTACAGTGAAAGCGGAGGCGTGTTATACTTTTATACGGTAAAGCGGTATATGGAGCCGAAGCGGATAGCGAATATCCGCTTTTTCACAGGATTACAGGAGGAATTATGGCATATCTTGGAGAAGACTATAAAAAGCTGGGCTTTGGGCTGATGCGCCTCCCGAAAAAGGAGGACGGCACCTTCGACGACGCCCAGATCGCGGTGATGGTGGACCGCTTCCTGGAGGCGGGATGTACCTATTTTGACACGGCCTGGGCCTATCCGGGGAGCGAGGCGGCGATCCGGAGGGCCTTGGTGGAGCGCTATCCCCGGGAGAAGTTCCAGCTGGCCACCAAGATGGCGGCCTGGATCAAGTGCAAGACCCGGGAAGACGCCATCGCCCAGTTTGAGCACTCCCTGCAGGAGACCGGGGCCGGCTATTTTGACTACTACCTGCTTCACAACCTGGGGGAGCACCGCACCCACTTTTTTGACGACTTCAATCTCTGGGAATTCGCGAAGCAGATGAAGGAGGAGGGGAAGATCAAACACCTGGGCTTCTCCTTCCACTCCACGCCAGAGGAGCTGGAGCCCATCCTCATCGCCCACCCGGAGGCGGAGTTCGTGCAGCTGCAGATCAACTACGCCGACTGGGAGGCGCCGGAGATCCAGAGCCGGGCGTGCTACGAGCTGGCCCGGAAGTACGGAAAGCCGGTGGTGGTGATGGAGCCGGTGAAGGGCGGCCTTCTGGCGAACCCGCCGGAGAGCGTCGCGAAGATCCTGAAGGAGGCAAATCCCGACGCCAGCCCGGCATCCTGGGCCATCCGCTTCGCGGCGAGCCTCGACGGGATCATCACCGTCCTCTCCGGCATGTCCACCCTGGAGCAGATGGAGGACAACCTCTCCTACATGAAGGAGTTCAGTCCCCTGTCAGAGGCCGAGCAGCAGACGGTCCGGAAGGCCCAGGAGACCCTGCGGTCGCTTCCCATCATCCCCTGCACCTCGTGCAATTACTGCGCCAAGGTATGTCCCATGGACATCGGCATTTCCGGCTCCTTCGTGGCGCTGAACTACCTGAATCTCTACCAGAACAGGGAGATCGCCCTGGGCCGCCAGGCCTGGCTGGTGGACGGCCACAACCGGAAGCGCTCGGACCAGTGCATCGAATGCGGGGCCTGCGAGGAGGTCTGCCCGCAGCACATCCCGATCCGGGAGAAGCTGAAGGAGGTCACCGCCGCCATGGGCGGGGGAACCTCTGTGGTGAGCACCATGAAGGGCGCCCGGTAAACCTGAATAAGCAACGAAAAAGGAGCCGCCGCGAGACAGCTCCTTTTTTGATGAGATCATCCAGATTCTTGCAGCCGGTCCAGATCCTGCAGCGGATTCCGAAGGTAGGCTCAGTCCTCCTCCGGCGGGTCCGGGGAGTCCACGGCAAAGCCGGAGGCCTCCTCGTTCAGGGCCCGGAGCAGGATGGACTCGGTGTTCCGGACTCCAGAATCAGGAACTCTTTCATAAATGTAGTTCTCCATTTTTAGGGGGCGGGGGATGCCGGCGGCAGCGGCCGGAGACCGGCTGATATGCTGCCCCGGGCTGACGGGCGCTTACTCCCTGCCGTCCCAGCAGTAGGTGCAGAGCTGGTCCTTCGGGAGGCCGATGGCCTCTACCATGTCGTCCAGGCGGTTGTAGTTCAGGCTGGTGAAGCCAAGCTTCTTCTCAATGGCCGAGACCATGCGCCTGTAGCGGTCGGAGTCCGGGTTCGCGTAGTCCTCCAGGATTTCCCGGGTGACTTCTGCGCCCTCCTCGTCCCGGATCACCTGGCGGGCGATCAGCTCCATCTCGGAGGTGGAGCGGGAGAAGTTGATGTACTTGCAGCCGAAGAGCAGGGGCGGGCAGGCGGGGCGCACGTGCACCTCCTTGGCGCCGCTGCGGTACAGGAATTCCGTGGTCTCCCGGAGCTGGGTGCCGCGGACAATGGAGTCGTCGATCAGGAGCAGACGCTGTCCCTTGATGAGCTCGTGGACCGGAATCAGCTTCATCTTCGCGATCAGGTCC